>Ga0164290_1000721_pt1 | contig 87750 bp, 82 predicted proteins | sample Micstemetagenome_FD_108782 | JGI IMG/M metagenome (GOLD analysis project Ga0164290, IMG submission 108782) | Contaminated culture microbial community from soil near Moab, Utah, USA - Microcoleus steenstrupii SON62 (Illumina Assembly) | ecosystem: Environmental > Terrestrial > Soil > Soil crust... | reverse complement strand
CGAGCCCGCCATGGCGGCGTGACTCAAACCAAACAGCCTCCGGGAAACCCGGGGCGGTTCACCCGATGGCCAGTGATGAAGCATGTTCTCCCTGCAGGACTTTCACTCCTCACGTCCCGGCAGTCCGTGAACCATGACTTTACTTCGGTATTTGTGGCGCGTGGGCTGTCGGAGATGAAGACGGCCGAGAGCACCAGGGGCTCGTATGTCTTCCCCCTCCGACAGACCGAAGATTCAAGACTCTCAAGCGCGGTTGGGGCGGCTAGCGAGACGTCGAATATCCGTACAAATAGCCTTGGCGCATTCCTGTCGAGACGGGACCCGGAACAGATCCTAACTTACGTTTACAGCGTGCTTCACTCCGTCGAATACAGACGTAGATATGCCGGCGCTTTGCAAATCGAGTTCCCGAAGATCCCGAACGAGTGCCCGGCCGACCTTTTCGAAACTCTATGCCGCATCGGTGGCGAACTAGTCTCTCTCCACCTCATGGAGTCGGCAAAGCTCGATCGGCCCATTGCCAGCTACATGGGCCCGAAGAATCCCGAAGTGGGACGCATCGGCTGGTCGAACGACACTGTCTGGCTTGACGCTCCCGCAACCAAAAAGCGCCACCCTGCGACGCTCGGCACAAGCGGCTTTCGCGGCGTGCGCGAGGACGTGTGGAACTTCCAGATCGGCGGGTACCAAGTCTGTGAGAAATGGTTGAAGGGCCGCAAGGGCCGCACCCTTTCTGAGGACGACATCGCGCACTACCAGAAGATCATCGTCGCTCTCTCCGAAACCATTGGTCTGATGAAGGAAATCGACGAGGTTATCGATAGGCACGGCGGTTGGCCTGGAGCGTTCGTCTGCAGATCGCAGGCCGCAGAAGAAGAGGCTGCCTGCGCCGAAAGCCGAGAACTCGAGACCATACCAGTCGCCGCCGTCGCCTCATCTTTCCCCCCAAGTGATTCTCCTATGGCCATGGCGGCTGAGAATCCTGCCGTAGCGTTTGACGCCGAGCCTCCGGAAAGCCGCCCGACGGAGCGCGTCGAGATAACGGACCTGGAGAAAGACGATCTGGTTGCTCTCGCCCGGCAGGTGTTTGTCGAAGCCGGCGACCTCGATCGGGCGGATGCCATTGCTGAAATGGCGCAGCGGCTGGGCTACCAGCGGACAGGCGCGCGCATACGGGAGGAACTGGACAACGTTTTGCGCACCGCCGTCCGCCGAGGCGTGCTGATCAACGAAGCTGGCAAACTCAGGGTCCTGGCTCGCACCGTCGACCAATACGAGCGTCCTTTCTTGAAGGAGCAGTTTCTGGCGTCCCTACCGGGACGCAACTGGATCGATCGCGACGAAGCCGTCAGAGGCTTCGGACGTTGGATGGGGTTCAAGCGCACCGGCCCCATCATTGATGAAACCGCCCGCTCCCTTATCAACGGGCTGCAGCGTGACGGCAGCCTGGAGAGGAACGGTTCGGACATCAGGAGGGTGGGATGAAACCGCTCGCGGATGGGGCACGGCGCCTTCCGGCGCACCACATCACTATTCGGGTCCCCTGCACGACAGTCATGGGGTGAGGTAGGTTCTGCACGAACGAATTCGAGCGATGCCGTGGCGTCCCGCCTCGTCCTGAAGCGCCGCCTTATTCCAGATGCGGCGGTCCGGCACCGAAGCCCGGAAAATCGATTTCCCGCCGCGCGGTTCCGCGCCGGCATCCGGCGGCCTATGCTCCGGCATCCGGATCGGCGGCGAGGCAGCGATGACATTCCATGGACGCGACGAAGACCCGCTGATCACGGTTCTGGGGCCGAATCGCTATGCGGTGCTGCCGCGCTGGAACCGCGTTCGCCTCGGCCGCGTCAGCCAGGTCGCGGTGGACAGCCGAGGCCGGGTCTATGCCTTCCAGCGCACGGGTTCGCCCGTGGTCGTGCTGTCGCCCGAGGGCGAGGTGACGGCCTCCTGGGGCGGCGGGATGATCCGCGACGCGCATGGCATCGCCATCACCCCGGACGATCGCGTGCTGCTGGTCGATCGCGACTGCCACCAGATCCTGATCTGCGATCTGGCGGGCAAGCTGATCTCGACCATCGGCGAGCGCCACCGGCCGCGTTTCGGCAGGCCCTTCAACCATCCGACCGATATCGCCGTGGCGCCGAACGGCGATTTCTACGTCTCCGACGGCTACGGCAATGCCCATGTGCACTGCTTTTCGCCCGACGGTGCCCATAAGCTGACCTGGGGCGGCGTCGGCGCGGGGGACGGCGAATTCTCCACGCCACACGGCATCTGGGTGACCGGCACCGGCGACGTCCTGGTGGGCGACCGCGAGAACGACAGGGTGCAGGTGTTCGATGCCGCCGGCCGCTTCAGGGCGAGCTGGGGCACGCTCTATCACCCGATGGACATCTGGGGGGCGCCGGACGGCACCATTTTCGTCACCGACCAGGCGCCGCGCATCGTCGCCTTCGCCCCCGACGGGCGCATCCTCGGCCGGGCGAAGGCTGTGGCGACGCTGAGCCACGGCATCTGGGGGGCGCCCGACGGCAGCCTGTTCCTCTGCGAGACCGACGGCTGGCTGACCAAGATGGAGCGCCTGCCGGCCTAACGGGCCGGGGTTGGCACGGATCGCGCAGAGCGATCGTCCCGAACGATATGGGCGAGACGGAGGGACGGCGCGGATGAGCAGATCGCATGAAGACTGGATGGACCTGGCGCTCGATCTGGCGCGGCGGGCGGAGCCGACCGGCAATACGCCCGTCGCCTCGCTGATCGTGCTGGCGGGCGAGGAGATCGGCCGCGGGCTGAACGAGGCGACGACCCGCATGGACCCGACGATCCATGCCGAGACGGCGGCGATTCAGGATGCCTGCCGGCGCCGGCAGTCGCTCACGCTGACCGGCGCCACCCTCTATTCGACGATGGAATCCTGCCCGATGTGCTGCTGGGCGATCTTCGCCGTCGATATCGAGCATGTCGTGCTCGGCGCCCGCGCGGTGGACCTGAACCGGACCGACATGGGCACATATTCGATGGAGAAGATGGCCGCGCTCACCAATCGCCCGCTGAAATTGACCACGGGCGTGCGGCACCTGGAATGCGTGGGCTTGCGCAAGGCCTGGACGGCCCGCACCGGGCGGCAGGCCTAGGCCGCCGGCCGAACCTCCGCCCGCCTCGGCGGCGGGCCTGAACCTTTTCCGGAGAAGGCTTTCGCGGCCTCGACCACCATGCGGCGCAGCCAGACATGGCGCGGCTCGTCCTGGTGGCGGGCATGCCAGACGAGGCTCATCGTGCAGCGCCCGAGATCGAAGGGCGGCGGCACGGCCACGAAGCGCCGCATGCCCGCCGCGGTCTGCGCCAGGGTCGAGGGAAGGGTCATGACGAGGTCGGTCTGGGCGGCGATCTCGACCGCGGCGAGGAAGCTCGGCAGGCGCGCCCTGACCCGCCGTTGCCGCCCCATGCCGGCGAGCAGGGCGTCGGCCGGTGCCGGTCCCACCCCGGTGATGCTGACCACGATATGGCCGAGCCGCAGGTAGCGCGCCAGGGTCAGTTTCGTGCCGGCCATGGGATGGCCGGCGCGCATCAGGGTGACGAAGCGGTCCTCGTAGAGCGCGCGCCGGCGGATGCCGGCGGGGGCCTCGCCGATCACGCCGACGATCGCGTCCACCGCGTCGGTCTCCAACGCCTCGAACAGCGTATTCCCGGGCGGCAGGATCTCGAGGTCGAGCGCGGGCGCCTCGGCGGCGAGGCGGGCCAGCAGAGCGGGCACCAGCGCGGCGGCCTCCAGATCGGCCATCAGGAGGCGTATCCGGCCCGTGGCGGTGGCGGGATCGAAGGGGCGGGCCTCCAGCATGTCGCCGATACCGGCCAGCATGCGGCGCAGCGCCGGCCGGATCTCGTTCGCCCGGGCGGTCGGGATATAGCCGCTCCGGCCTTCGACAAGCAGTGCGTCGGCGAAGAGCTTGCGCGCGCGGGCGAGCGCACGGCTGGCCGCCGGCTGGCTCATGCCGAGGCGCAGCGCGGCGCGGGTCACGCTCTGCTCGTCGAGGAGCGCATCGAGCGCCACGAGGAGGTTGAGGTCGACGCGGCGCAGATCCACTTCACGCATGCGAAGTATATATCGCATGCATTGGACGCATGTAAGGCCCGCGCCTATCCATTCCGCATCGAAGATCGTTCAAGGATGGAGAGCGGGTCATGCATGCGGTGTTCGGAGCGAATGGTCGCGCGGGCGGTGAAACGGCGCGCGCCCTGATCGGGATGGGCGAGCGGGTGCGGGTGGTCCTGCGCCGTGCGGAGCAGGGCGAGGTGTGGAGAGGGTTCGGCGCGGAGGTCGCCGTCGCCAGCCTCGACGATGCCGATGCCGTCTCGGCCGCGCTCGAGGGGGCGACGGCGGCGTTCCTCCTCAACCCGCCGCCGCTCTCCGGTGATCCCTATGCACAGGCGGCGTCCAATGCGGCGGTGCTGGCCGCGTCGATGCGGCGGGCAAAGCTGCGGAAGGCGGTCGTTCTGTCCTCGATCGGTGCGCAGCACCCCTCGGGCACCGGCGTCATCGCCACCCTGAACCAGATCGAGGCCGCGCTGGCGGATGCGGCGCCTTCGGTCGCCTTCCTGCGCCCCGGCTATTTCGCCGAGACCTGGGAGGAGGTGGCCGGGCCGGCGATCACCGCGGGCGTGCTGCCGAGCTTCCTCGCGCCGGAGCAGAAGATCCCGATGGTGAGCACGATGGATGTCGGCCAAGCGGCCGCCCGGCTGCTGCGCGAGGACTGGACGGGCAGGCGGATCGTGGAACTGTCCGGCCCGGAGGACTGGAGCGCCGCCGAGGTGGCGGCGAGTTTCTCTGTCGTTCTGGGCCGCCCGGTCCAGCCGTTCTTCGTGCCGCCGGCGGAGCGGGCGGGGGCCCTGGCCGAGGCCGGCATCCCCGGCGAGGTGGCCGAGGCCCTGCTCGGCATGTACGCGGCGATCGCCACCGGCCGGGTCGCCCGCGAGGACGGCAACGAGCATTGGCGGGGTACGGTCCCGCTGGCGACGGCCGTGGAACGCATCGTCGCCAGGAGCAGGATCGCCGCCCCGGTCTAGGTCAGAGGTGCCGGGCCGGCGGTTTGCCGGCCCGGCACTCGACGAAGGTGACCGTTCCGTGCGCTAATCGGCGCCTGACGATGCGCCGATCGCTTTCGCGCCGACAATGCGAAGGGCGGCCAAGGGACGGGAACGAAGATGATCGAGGAAACGCTGGACATTGCCACCAGGGACGGTGGCATGGAGACCTTCATCTGCCGGCCGGAGCGCGGCGGCCCCTATCCGGCGGTCTTCCTGCTGATGGACGCGCCCGGCATCCGCGAGGAACTGCGCGACATGGCGCGGCGGCTCGCCACCGTCGGCTATCATGTGCTGCTACCGAACCTGTACTACCGCGCCGGGCGCGACACGACCTATGGGCCGGAGGTGCTGCAGCATGGCAGCGCCGAGCACACGCGGATGCGCGCGGTGCGCACCAGGATGACGATCCCGCCGGTGATGGAGGACGTGGGCGCGATGCTGGCCTTCATCGACGCGCGGCCCGAGGTGAAGAAGGGGCCGGTCGGCGCGCATGGCTATTGCATGAGCGGTCCCTATGCGCTGGCCGCCGCCGCGCGCTATCCCGACCGGGTCGCCGCCGCTGCGTCGTTCTACGGCACCTGGCTGGTGAGCGACGCGGTGGAGAGCCCGCATCTGACGCTGGGAAAGGCGAAGGGCGAGCTCTACATCGCCTGCGCCGAACACGACGAGCTGGCGCCGCTGTCGATGGTGGCGGAGCTGAAGGGTCTGTTCGAGGCATCGGGGGCCAAGGGCGAGCTCGAAATCCATCCCGACGTGCATCACGGCTTCGCCTTTCCGCAGCGCTGGTGCTTCGAGAAGCAGGCGGCCGAGCGGCATTGGGAACGGCTGTTCGCCTTGTATCGCCGCCGCCTGCAGGGATGATGCGCGGGCGGGCGCGGGCGCGCCGGCACCCTTGGTTCCACCGGCCTCGGCCGGACAGCATTGCGTGGAGGAAACGTGGCATCTCCCCTGACCGGACTGCGGGTCCTGGCGGTCGAGCAATACGGCGCCGGTCCGTTCGGCAGCCAGTTCCTGGCCGATCTCGGCGCCGAGGTGGTGAAGATCGAGCATCGCGAGGACGGCGGCGACATCAGCCGGACGGTGGGTCCGCATTTCGCGCCCGATCTGGCGGCCGACCGTTCGAGCCTGTTCTTCCAGAGCTTCAACCGGAACAAGAAGAGCCTGGCGCTCGACCTGTCGCGGAGGCGGGGCGGGAGGTGCTGCGCGCACTGGCGAAGGGCTGCGATGCCCTGATGTGCAACCTGCGCGGCGACGTGCCGGCGCGGCTCGGCCTCAACTATGCCGCCATGGCGCCGGCCAATCCCCGCATCGTCTGCGCGCATCTGACCGGCTATGGGCGGGAGGGCCCGCGCGCCACCTGGCCGGGCTATGACTACCTGATGCAGGCGGAAGCCGGGTTCTTCGCCCTGACCGGAGAGCCCGACGGCCCGCCCAGCCGGATGGGACTGTCGATCATCGACATGATGGCGGGGACGATCACGGCACTCGGCGTGCTGGCCGGCGTGATCGACGCGCGGCGGACGGGCGTGGGACGGGATGTCGATGTCAGCCTGTTCGATGTCGCGGCGTTTCACCTCAGCTATGTGGGCGCCTGGTACCTCGGCGCGGGCGCCAACCAGCGCCGCGTCGCGCGGTCGGCGCATCCGTCGATGACGCCCTGCCAGACCTATGCGACGGCCGACGGCTGGATCTTTCTGATGTGCAACAAGGAGAAGTTCTGGCGCCGGCTGTGCGTCGAGGTCGGCCGGCCGGAATGGATCGAGGACGAGCGGTTCCGCGGTTTCCCCGAGCGCCTCGCCCACCGCGACCTCTTGACCGGCCTGATCGACGAGGCCCTGTCGAGCCGCGGCACGGCCGAATGGATGGCCCGCTTCGGCGGCAGGATACCGGCTTCGCCGATCCTGGACGTGGCGGAGGCGCTGGAGAACCCTTTCCTGCGCGAGCGCGGGCTGGTCCGCGAGGCGCGGAGCGAGGAGGGCGCGTCGGTCGGCCTGATGGCCAATCCGATCCGCACCGAGGGCCTGGCCGCCACCGACCGGGCGGCGCCCGGCCTCGGCCAGCACACGGACGCCCTGCTCAGGGCCGCCGGATTCTCCGACCAGGCGATCGCCGCGCTTCGGGCCGAGGGGATCGTCGGCTGAAGCCGCTTCAGCCCGCCGCCGCGGCGGCCTTCCGGCCCGCCGGGCCGGAGACGGGGCCGAGGGGATGCAGCCGGACACCGGGGCGGAGCTTGCGGAAGGGATAGAGGGCGGGATCCGACAGGTATCCGCCCGGCGCGGTCACCATCAGCACCTTTTCGGCGAGCGGTTCGAAATCGGCGCGGAAATGGCAGGTGCTCTTCAGCACCAGGATGCGCTGAAGCGCGGGATCGACGCCCAGGTGATGGAAGGGCGCGGGGTCGTAGGCCTGCATCCGCTTCGAGGTGACGACCACCGACACGCCGCCGACCGAGAGGAGCGCCATCGGGCCGAGATCGGCGTCCATGTTGCCGGCGACCGATCCGGTGGTGCGGAAGCCGCCGGTGCCGAGGCGGTCGACTTTCCAATCGGCGCGGAAGGGCATCACCCCCTGCGGGCCGTGCCGGCCGCCGACATCCAGGGTGATCGTCGCGCCCTGGCCGGCGCCCTGCGCGGCGGCGGCCGCGTCGGGATCGCAGAGGAAGCCCAGCACGGCACCTTCGGCGCCGGCGCCGACCAGGGCTTCCAGCATGCCGGTGGTGTCGGCGCTGCTGCCCGCGCCCGGATTGTCCTGGGTGTCGGCGATGACGACGGGCCAGGAGGCGCCGCGGGCGAGAGCGATCGCCTGGCGCACGCCCTCGTCGGGCGACAGCAGCTCGGCGACGAAATCGGGTTCGGCCGCCGCGATCCGCGCCGCCAGGGCATCGGCGGCACGGTCGGCCGCCGCCTGGGTCCAGGCATGCACGGCGACCGAGGGGCCGCACCAATAGGTGTCGGCGGCCGGGAAGCCCGCGAGATAAGAGAGGCTGACGATGTCGCCCTCCAGCACCCTCGAGCACGCCACGATGCCCCGGCTGGGTTCGACCAGCGTGCATTGGGCTTCCGCCGGGATGAGGAACGGCAGGTTGCGGAGCGCCCGGCCCGCCGGCCGCCCGCGCACCAGCAGTTCGCGCAGCACGGTTGCGGCGTTGGCTCCCGTTTCCGGGCGATCGACATGGGGATAGGTGCGGAAGCCGACCAGCCCGTCGGTGAAGGCCAGCATCTCGGGCGAGACATTGGCGTGATAGTCGAGGCTGATGACGATGGGGACTTCGGCTCCCACCATGGCGCGGATGCGGCGCAGCATCTCGCCCTCGGCATCCTCGAAGCCCGCTGAGACCATGGCGCCGTGCAGGTCCAGATAGACCGCGTCGACCGGCATCGCCGCCGACAGGGCGCCCTGCATCTCGCCCACGATCCGCTCGAAGGCATCCTCGGTGACGATGCCGCCGGCGCCGCCGCTGGCCCAGACGAGGGGCAGGATCTCATGGCCGCCGCCGATGGCGCCGAGGAAGCCCGAGAGCGCATAGCTGCCGCCCGACAGCCATTCGATCACCTGTGTCCCGCGCACCAGGGGCGGGCGGTCGCGATGGCTGGCGAAATAGGCGAAATCCGCCCGGTGCCCGACGAAGGAATTGGTCTCGTGCTGGAAACCGCCGACCGCGATGCGTGCCATGAAACGCCTGCCCCGAAGCGCCGTGCGCGGCGCGGATGAGGGACGATGCTACTCCCCTCGCTGCCGGGCCCGAAAGCCGGCCGCGGTTTGCCGCCGGGCGGGTGCGGGCCTATCGTCGCCGCCCGGACGCCTACCTGGAAGGATGCCCCATGACGCCCCCCGATCGCCTGCGGGCATTGCTCGCCGAACCCGGCTTCGTCGTCATGCCGGCGGTCTGGGACGGGCTGAGCGCCAAGCTCGCCGCCGGGGCCGGGTTCCGGACCGCCTTCCTCTCGGGCTCCTGCGTCGCCGCGAGCCGCCTGGGCGGTCCTGATCTCGACCTGATCTCCTTCGGGGAGATGTTCGATTCCTTCACCATGGTGCGCGGGGCGGCGCCCGAGACCCTGGTGTTGGCCGATGGCGACCACGGCTATGGCAATGCCATGAACGTGCAGCGGACGGTGCGCGCCTATGGCCGCGCCGGCGCCGCCGCCATCCTGATCGAGGACAAGATCACGCCGCGCGCGCTGACCGCGGCCGGCAAGCCCTGCCTGCCGCGGGCCGAGGCGCGCATGAAGATCCGCGCGGCGGTGGAGGCGGCGAAGGAGTCCGGCATCCTGATCCTCGCCCGCACCGACTGCCGCCCGACCCAGGGCATCGACGAGGCGGTGGCCCGGATCGAGATGTATGTGGAGGAGGGGGCCGACATCCTGTTCCTGGATTCGCCCGCCGACGAGGCGGAGATCCGCCGCGCCGTGGCCGCCGCCAAGGGGCGGCCCTCCTTCTCGGTGCTGTCGCCGGGCGCGCCCAGGGCGACACCCAGCCGCGGCGAGGCGGCGGCGCTCGGCCTCAAGATCGGTACATATCCGACCAGCCTCTTGTCGCCTTCGGTGGCGGGGATGAAGGCCGGGCTGGCGGCGCTTCAGGCGGGGGATGCGGCGGCGGCGAGCGCATTGCCGCCGGCCGAACTCAGCGCCACGCTCGGCTATCCGGACTACGACGTCCAGGCCAGGAAGTTCATCGTTCCGGGATGAATGGTGGTGGGCACAGTCTGGAGCGAACCAGTCTCACCCTGCCCAAATCCGTGGAACAGGGAGTTGTGCAGGGTATTTCTCTGATCGCCCCCGATCTGACACCGGAAAGGCGCAGAGGTTCCCAGTATTCCGCGCAAATGACGTTAAATTCCCTGACCAGGTTGCAGGGAATTTGTTGCCGAATGCAGGGTGTTTCTTGGTGCAAAAGGGCATTGCAACTAATTGCAATGACGCCAGCCCATCGGCTTCACTCCAAGATGCCTTAGCCCCCCGGGAGAGAGCATCCAGTTGTCGATCAGTCGACCATAGAGGCGTGAAGCTGATCGAGCGCCGGTACTGAGATACCACAATGGGTGTCGATCAGGAGCGCGCGGCACTCAGGGCACGAAGCGGGTAAAGACGTAGTCTTGGCCTTTGACGTTGGCCTCGTGGCAGGCGAAGCGGGCCGCGTGCTCCGCCTCGTCGACCGGCTTGCCGTCGATGAATTTGCCGAAGCCCCAGCCACCGGTATCCGTGTATTTCCTGGTATCCTTGACCATGACCTGGACGCTTAAATTTCTCTACAAGCTTGCGTGGTTCGAGCGCCTGACTGCGCGTGCAGGCATCCTCAGGGCGGCCGGGGGCGCTATTTGGCGGCGCGCTCGACCAGCACCCGACCGCGACCACGCCGGACCAGATAGCGCCACGCGGGATCTGCAGGTTCTTATCGGTGACCAGCTTCATCAGCGCGTCGCCAATCATCTCCGCGTTGGGATCACCTGTGACGGCTGATGAAGTGGGGTTCTGTTCCAACCACTGAGCAAAAGCCGCGTCGGCGATCTCGGTGCGGTTCAGTAGGCTGGTGCGACTCTCATACGGCGACAGCGAGTGGCCGCGCCACCGCTAAACTTCGCCCGCGCCCTCCGCTACCAACAAGATCTTGCCGCCGCGGGCCGGAGTCGCGGCCAGCTTCAATGCCTCATGCACACGCTGCAGCGGAAAGGTCGCCTCCACATCGACGTGGATGATGCCCTTCGCCACATCTTGCGCCAGGTCCTCGTAGAACTTCCGCTTCTCCTCGAAGGGCGCCCGGGCGGCCCATTGCGAGCGCCAGAAGCCACGATGGATGACGCCGCGGAACAGCACGTCGCGGCTGGCGATAACGCAATCGTCGCTGGAGAGAGTGCCGTAGGTCGCCACCGTGCCGCCCTCGGCCAGCGCCGCGGCGAGGCGGCCGGTGGCGGTGCCGGCCACCGCGTCGATGCCGAGCTTCGGCCGTGCGCCGCCGGTGGCCGCCAGGATGGCCGGCACCACGTCGGGCCCATCGACCAGCACGTGATCGGCGCCGCGCGCCGCCAGCGCCTGTTCCAGCCCCGGCCGCCGCACCAGGTTCACGGTATGCAGCCCGGCTGCATGCGCCATGGAAATGATCAGCTTGCCGACGCCGGAATTGGCGGCGTTCTGCACCAGCCAGTCCCCAGGGGCGAGTGGCACGATGGTCTGCAGCAGGCGCCGGGCGGTGGCCGCCGTGGAATGCAGCATGGCGAGCTGTAGTCCGTCGGCCTCGGCGGGCATCGGATATAGAATGTCGGCGCGGTGGTTCATCCGCTCGCGCCAGGTATTGCGTTCGCCGGTGCCGAGCAGTACCCGGTCCCCGGGCTCGAGATGAGTGACGCCTGCGCCAAGCGCCGTCACTAGGCCCAGTCCCTGGCTGCCGCACCAAGAGGGCAGTGGCGGCGGCACGGCGCCGTACTTGCCTTCGAAAGCATGTAGCCCGCCAGGATCGATGGGGGAGGCGAGTAGCGCCACCGTCGCTTCACCGGGCCCAGGTGGGCCGGGCTCCGGCAGTTCCACGAGTTCCGCTACCTCATGCGCCTTGCCGAATCGCGATTGCCTTACCGCCAGCATCACAGGCTCCCTTAGCCGGGTGTCATCGCGGGGCTTCGAGCGGCGAGCCGACGGCTGCGGCCAGCAAGGCCGACGATATCGACCGCGCGCTGCGACCAGGGCTGCTGGGCGCCGACCAGCGCGCAGGCGATGCCGTCGAGCGTCATGCGCTTGCTCGTTCGCGTACCTCGACGGGAACGGCATCAAGCGCGGGCGCCACGAGCCAGGTCGCCAGCAGCCCAGTCGGGCCTGCGGGATCGGCGGCCTGGCGAGTACTCATGCAGCCCCTCCACCAGGGGCATAGACCCAGGGGCGGGCACCGCGGTCGCGCGAGCGGAAGGTGCTGATCTGCGGCGAGCGCTTCAGGGTCAGTTCGACCTCGTCCATGCCGCCCAGCAGCATCTCGCGGAGCAGCGGCGGGCTGCGGAAGGGGAAGCTCTGGCCGTCGGGGAGCGCGACCGTCTGGGCTTCGAGGTCCACGCTGACCTGGGCACGGCCCTGCGATGACTGAACGGCATCGGCGATGCGGCGGATCTGCTCGATCGGGAGTTCCACGGGCAAGAGCCCGTTGCGGAAGGAGTTGTTGAAGAAGATGCCGCCGAAGGAAGGCGCGATCACGGCGCGGAAGCCGGCTTGCCGAAGCGCCGTGGGTGCGGCTTCGCGGGACGAGCCGCAGCCGAAATTGCGGTCGGCCAGGATAACCTCCGCCTTGGTCCAGGGTTCGCGGTTGAGAACGAAGTCCGGGTTAGGACTGCCGTCCCGTCGCTGGCGGCGATCGATGAACAGCCCTTCGGCCAGTCCCTCATTCGAGGTGCGTACCAAGAAGCGGGCCGGGATGATCTGGTCGGTGTCGATGTTGATTTCCATCATCGGCGCCGCGATGGCAGTGATACGAACGAACTGTTCCATGTCGGTTTTCTCCTAGCCCGACGCTCCCGGCCGATAGGTCCAGGGGCGCTTGTGCACATCGCGCTGGCGGAAGGCTGTGATCTCCGGTGACAGCGACAGGGTCTGGTCGATCTCGTCCAATCCTTCGAGCAGCATCCCCCGCAGCAGCAGCGGGGTATGGAAGCCGAAGGTCTGTCCATCGGGCGCAGTGACCCGCTGCTCGCCGAGGTCCACCGTCACCGAGGCGTTACCGCCGGCCGCTTCCATCTGGCGGGCGAGTTCGTTCACCTGCTCGATCGGCAGTTCCACCGGCAGAAGTCCGTGGCGGAAGCTGTTGCTGTAGAAGATGCCGCCGAAGGAAGGGGCAAGGATCGCCCGAAAGCCGAAGCCACGGAGCGCCTTCGGTGCCGGCTCCCGGGACGAACCGCAGCCGAAGTTCCGGTCCGCCAGCAGGATGATCGAGCGAGCCCAAGGCTCCTGGTTGAGAATGAACTCCGGGCGTAGCCGGCGCTGTTCATCGTAGCGCCAGTTGGCGAACAGGCCGCGGCCCCAACGCGCATAGCTCTCGTCCACCGAGGCCATGATCTCGGGCCCTGGGATGATCTGGTCGGTATCGACGTTGATCCGCAGCAGCGGCGCCGCGATTCCTGATACCCGGACGAGACGTTCCATGATCCGTCCTCTCAGCCGAGCACGCGGCGCACGTCGCTGATCTTGCCCGTCAGTGCCGATGCGGCAACGGTGCCGGGACTGGCCAGATGGGTTCGCGTCGACGGGCCCTGGCGGCCTTCGAAGTTGCGGTTGGTCGTGCTGATCACGCGCAGGTCGGCCAGCCGGTCGTTGCCCATATGCCCGCACATGGCGCAGCCGGATTCATGCCACTCGAAGCCGGCGTCGCGGAAGATGCGGTCCAGCCCCTCGGCTTCCGCCGCGACTTTCACCGCCGTCGATCCGGGAACGCAGATGCCCTGGACGCCTGGCGCGATCTTGCGGCCCTTCAGCACGGCGGCGGCGATACGCAGGTCGGACAGCCGGGCGTTGGTGCAGGAGCCGATATAGGCGACGTCGATCGGCACGCCTTCGATGGGCGTGCCGGGCTTGAGGCGCGCGTAGTTGAGCGCGCGTTCCACCAGGCCGCGGGCGCCGGCGTCCGGTTCATCAGACGGATCAGGAATCCTGCCGTCGATGCCGATCGCCTGCTGCGGGCTGGTACCCCAGGTGATTTGCGGGGCAATCTGCGAGCAATCGATGGTGACTTCGTTATCGAAAACCGCGCCAGGTTCGGTCGGCAGAGTGCGCCAGTAAGCGACGGCGCGCTCCCAGGCCTCCCCCTTCGGCGCGAATTCACGGCCCTTGAGATAGGCATAGGTCGTATCGTCCGGCGGTACGAAGCCGTATTTGGCGGAGAACTCGATCGCCATGTTGCAGAGCGTCAGGCGGCCTTCGACGGGCAGGGACCGTACCGCCTCGCCGGCGAATTCCACTGCATAGCCGATACCGCCATTGGCGCCGATTTTGCCGATCAGGGCGAGGATCATGTCCTTGGCATAGACGCCGGACGGCAGCTTGCCTTCGAAGTTGACCCGCATCGTCTTCGGCTTCACCTGCGGCAAAGTCTGGGTCGCCAGCACGTGTTCGCCTTCCGTCGAGCCGATGCCCCAGGCGAGCGCGCCGATGCCGCCCACAGTGCAGGTGTGGCTGTCGCCGCAGACGAGGGTCAGGCCCGGGAGGGCCACCGCCAGTTCCGGCGAAACGACATGCACGATGCCCTGGCGCGGATCGCCGACATCGAAGAAGGTGAGGCCATACTTCTTCGCGCCGCGGCGCGCGCCTTCGATCATGGCCGGTCCGGCTGCGGAAGACGACTGGTTGGGGCCCCTGCCGGGCGCGGTATCGATGACGTGGTCTATCACGCAGAAGACCAGCTCAGGCTGCGCCGGTGCGCGGCCCGATTCCTCGAGTTGGCGCATGGCCACGCTGCCGCTCATCTCATGCAGGAACAGGCGGTCGATCTGCAGCAGAGAAGTATTCTCGCCCAGATCGGCGATCACATGGTCCGACCACACTTTCTCGAAAAACGTACGGGGTGCAGGCATCGGGTTTCCTCCTCTACCCATTGTCGTCGCCGCTTCGAGCCGAGCGGATCCGCTCCGTCAGTAGGCCCAGGGGCGGCGGCCTTGGTCGCTGGTGCGATAGGCGTCGATCTCGGCGGCGCGGCTGAGCGTCAGATCGATCTCATCGACCCCTTGCAGCAGCATGGCGCGCAGAACGGCGGGGGAGTGGAAGCCGAAGGTCTTTCCGTCCGGCGCCCTCACCGTCTGGCTTTCCAGGTCGACGGTGACTTCCGCCTTTCCCTTGGCGGCTTCCATCTGCTGGGCGATCTCACGCACCTGTTCGATCGGCAGCTCTACGGGCAGCAGGCCGTTCCGGAAGGAGTTGCCGAAGAAGATGCCGCCGAAAGAGGGAGCGAGCACGGCGCGGAAGCCATATTCGCGAAGGGCCTTTGGTGCTCCCTCGCGCGAGGAGCCGCAGCCGAAGTTGCGGTCGGCCAGCAGGATGGTAGACCGGCGCCAGGGTTCCTGGTTCAGGATGAAATCTTGGTTGGGTTCGCGATCCTTGATGTAGCGGAGGCGGGCGAAGAGGCTCGGCCCGCATCCTTCGCGGAGCGATCGGATCAGTTCGGGCCCGGGGATGATCTGATCGGTATCGACATTGACCCGCATGAAGGGAAGGGCGATGCCGGTGACCTTGGTGAAGCTTTCCATGACTCGTCCTCCTTTCAGCCGGTGATCCGCCGTGCATCGGCGATGCGGCCGGCGATGGCCGACGCAGCCACCGTGGCCGGACTGGCAAGATGGGTGCGGGTCTGCGGGCCCTGCCGGCCTTCGAAGTTGCGGTTGGTGGTGCTGATCACGCGCCTACCGCCCAGCCTGTCTGCGCCGCCGCTGCCGCACATGGCGCAACCCGACTCGTGCCATTCGAAACCGGCGTCTCGGAACACCTTGTCCAGGCCCTCGGCCTCGGCCTCGGCCTTCACCACGCTCGACCCGGGAACGCAGATGGCGAGCACGTTCGGCGATACCTTCCGGCCCTTCAGCACGGTGGCCGCGACACGCAGGTCGGATATCCGCGCGTTGGTGCAGGACCCGATATAGGCGACGTCGATCGGGACATCGCCGATGGATGTGCCAGGTGTCAGGCCGACGTAGCCGAGGGCGCGTTCCACCAGGCTGCGGGTGCCGGCATCGGTGGTCTCGGCGGGATCAGGCACGCGGCCTTCGACGGAGATGACATGCTGCGGGCTGGTGCCCCAGGTCACCTGCGGGGTGATCTCGGCGCAGTCGATGGTGATCTCGTTGTCGAAGACGGCGCCCGGTTCGGTCGGCAGCGTGCGCCAGTAGGCGACCGCGCGATCCCAGTCTTCCCCCTTCGGAGCGAACTCGCGCCCCTTCAGATAGGCGTAGGTCACGTCGTCCGGCGGCACGAAGCCGTACTTGGCGGAAAACTCGATCGCCATGTTGCAGAGGGTGAGCCGGCCTTCGACGGGAAGCGAGCGCACCGCTTCGCCGGCGAATTCGACCGCATAGCCGATACCGGCATTGGCGCCGATCTTGCCGATCAGGGCGAGGACCATGTCCTTCGCATGAACGCCGGGCGGCAGCTTGCCTTCGAAGTTGACCCGCATCGTTTTCGGCTTCAGCTGGGGCAGGGCCTGCGTGGCGAGAACATGTTCGCACTCGGTCGATCCGATGCCCCAGGCAAGCGCACCGATGCCGCCCACCGTGCAAGTGTGGCTGTCGCCACAGACAAGGCTCAGGCCCGGCAGAGCAATCGCCTGTTCCGGCGAGACCACGTGCACGATGCCCTGACGTGGGTCATTGGAGTCGAAGAATGTGAAGCCATAGGTATGTGACTGCCGGCGCGTCGCGCGGATCATCTCCACGGCGGAGTCGCCGGCGCCGGGGCGGGCCTCGTCGGGGCCGCGGCCGGGCCGGCTCGCGATCACATGATCGATGACGGTGTAGACCTGCTTCGGGTTGGCCGGCTTCCGGCCGGATTGTTCCAGCGCCTCGATTGCGACGCTGCCGCTCATCTCATGCAGGAACAGCCGGTCGATCTGCAGCAGGTACGTATCGTCGCCGAGATCGGCGATCACATGGTCCGACCAGACCTTCTCGAAAAACGTTCTTGGCTTTGTCATCGCGCTTTCCTCCCATGGACGCGCTGCTTGTTTTCGGTGAGCTAAGATCCTCGTCGTCGTTTGTGGTCGATCGAATCGCCCAGGCCCAGGCGGCAGAGGTTCTCGATGCTCTGTTCGCGCAGGCGGCGGATGTGGCGCCGCATCAGCAGTTCCGCGGATTCCTCATCTCTGAGCTCAATCGCTTCGAGAATGCGGCGATGATCGACCCAGGTGCGATCTCCGCCCCGCTGCAGCCAGGGGAAGTTCATCCGCCACATCCGGAACATGGCGTAGTGGTCTTCGTTCAGCTTTCGCGCCAGCCGGGTGTTGTGGCTGCCGCGGACGATGTGCACATGGAAATCGTTGTGGTAGTCGCCCGAATGGCCGCGCCCCACCTCGGCTTCATAGGCCACCCGAAGCGCCTTGATCTCTTCGTCAGTCATGTGTCGGGCGGCGAGGCCCGCCGCCATACCTTCCAGCGCTTCGCGCACCTCGTAAGTCTCGATCACTTCCTGCGGAGAATGCGACACCACGCGGGCGCCCGCATTGGGCGTGCAGTGAACGAGTTTTCGTTCTTCGAGACGGCGGAAAGCCTCGCGCAGAGGGCCACGGCTGCAGCCGAAGCGTCGAGCCAGTTCGGTCCCGTTAAGCTTGCTGCCGGGGCTGATGATGCCGGAGGCGATCTCTTCGACGATGGCCTCGAACACGCGTTCGACCTCGCGGCCGACACGCCGGGGAAGGGAAGCTTCCTGATCTACGAGGTCGATAACGTTCACGCCCGCAAGCCTTGAATTAATGCCGTGAGTCCAGGCCGGCCGATCTGTGGCGACGCTACGCCGGAGCGCCCAAATGTCAACACTTTGGACTCGTGGATATGGTGAGAATCGGCCTAATGAAAATTAATTCAATAAAAACAATAAGATAAAAAGTACGGTTGACGCTTTCCGGAAAAAGTGGTGACTATTTCTTCAACAAAACCAACGGGAGGGAACCTGCGATGCCGGGTTTCAAAGGTATGCCACGGCGGTTCCGCGAGATGCTGCGGAGCGGCAAGACCTATGTTCAGCCGGGCGTTTTCAATGCCCAATCGGCCCAGATCGCCGAGAAGGCCGGCTTCGAGACGGTTGGTGTCTCGGGCTACTCGCTGTCGGCAACCATGATCGGCAAGCCGGACGTCGGCCTCACCACCATGACCGAGGTGGTGCAGATGACCGGCTATGTCTGCGATGCCGTCAACATTCCCGTTCTGGCCGATGCAGATACCGGCTACGGCAATGCGATCAACGCGATGCGCACGGTCGAACAGTTCATCAAGGCGGGCGTCGGCGGCCTCTTCATGGAGGATCAGATTGCGCCGAAGCGTTGCGGGCACGTCTCCGGCAAACAGATCATCCCGCTGGAGGAAGCGGTTGGGAAATACAGGGCCGCCGCCAAGGTTCGGACCGAGATGGACCCCGACGTCGTCCTGATCGCGCGCTGCGATGCCCGCGGTGTCGCGGGGGGCAGCGTCGAAGAAGTCATCCGGCGCGGCAAGGCCTACATGGACGCCGGGATGGACGTCTTCTTCCCGGAAGGTCTGGTCAACAAGGAAGAGCTGGAGCGCGTGGCGCGCGAAGTGAAGGCGCCGATGCTCTACAACAGAACCGGCGTGTCGCCGAACCTTTCCGCTGCCGAGATGAGCGGTCTCGGCATCTTCATAGTCGCCAACGCCGGTGGGGCGCTCAGGGCCGCATCGCGCGCGCTCTGGGATTATCTGCACGCTTTCGCCAAGGAAGATGCGGCACTGGAGGTGCGTCTGCAGGCCGAATTGAAGAATCATCCCGTCGGCGACTTTCATGCCTTTGTCGGATTCCCCGCGATCCGCAAGCTGGAGGAGGAGTTTCTGCCGCCGGAGGAGTTGGTGCGGCGTTATGACGGTTCGATCGGCTTCCGTCCCTGATCGGCACGCATGATGGTCGAACCCGTCATTGAGGTCCGCGATCTCCGCAAGTGGTATCCGATCCGCCGCGGCTTTTTGGCGTCGCTGGCCGAGCGGGAGCGGCGTCATCTGAAGGCGGTCGACGGCGTCAGCTTCACCTTGCTTCCGGGGGAGGTTCTCGGCGTGGCCGGGGAAAGCGGATGCGGCAAGTCGACGACTGGCATGACGACGCTGCAATTGCATGAGCCGAGTTCGGGCGAGATCCGCTTTCGGGGCAAGAGTGTGATCGGCCTGTCGGGTACCGAAATGAAGGCATTCCGGCGCCAGGCGCAGATCGTCTTCCAGAATCCCTACGAATCTTTGAACCCACGGTTCACCGTCGAGCGAAGTGTACAGGAGCCGATCGGCATTCACTTTGATGGAGACCAGCGCGACCGCCTGATTCAGGCGATGGAACGGGCCGGGTTGACGCCGGTTGAGAACTATCTCGATCGCTATCCTCATCAGCTTTCGGGTGGACAGTTGCAGCGCATTTCTATTGCGCGCGCCATCGCCGTGGAGCCCAGCTTTCTGGTTGCCGACGAGCCGGTGTCGATGCTGGATGTTTCGATCCGCGCCGGAATCCTCAATCTGCTGCACTTCTTTGCCGAAACGCTTCAGATGGCGATCCTGTATATTTCGCATGATCTGTCGACCATGCGCCACATCTGCAGTCAAGTCGCGATCATGTATCTCGGCCGCATCGTCGAGATTGGTCCCGCCAACGAAGTGCTGCGCGACCCGCAACATCCATATGCACAGGCTCTGATGGCCGCCGTTCCGGTGATGGGCGGACGCAAGCGCGACCGCGTCCAGCTTGTCGGTGCGGTGCCCAACCCGATGCAGCTTCCGTCCGGCTGCCGCTTTCATCCGCGCTGTCCTCACGCCACCGATATCTGCCGCGAGCAGGATCCGGCCCTCCGCGAGCTTGCGCCCGGACGGCTGGCGGCTTGCCATCTGTTGTAACCGCTGAGCCATGAAGGAGTGCTTCCGTGCGGCTTCGTGACAACGTCATCCAAGGCAAGCTGAGTACCGCGTTTCGGAAAATGCTGTCCGACGGCCAGTTGCCGATCACGACGATCGCCGGCGGCACGGCGCATCACGCCCAGCTGGCTGAGGCCACGGGCTTCAAGGCTTTCGTGGTGTCGGGCGCGCAGACGTCCGTGCATCTGCTTGGCCTGCCGGACTCGGGCTTCCTTACCTTGACGGAATTGGTCGAGAACACCCGCCGCATCTGCCAGGCGGTGTCGATCCCCGTGACCGTCGACTGCGATACCGGCTTCGGCAACGCCATCAACGCCGTCCGTACGGTGGACGCGATCATTCGCGCCGGTGCGGCTTCCCTTTTCATCGAAGATCAGGTGGCGCCCAAGCGGTGCGGCTTCGTGAAGGGCAAGGAGCTGATCCCGATCGAAGAGGCGGTCGGGAAATACCGCGCCGCGTGCGACGTCCGGGACGATCTGGATCCCGACTTCGTCATCATGGCACGCACCGATGCCCGTGGCGCCGTCGGCGGCGGCATGGACGAAGTGATGCGGCGCGGCGAAGCCTATCTCAAGGCGGGCATCGATGTTCTCTATGTCGAGGCGCTGCAGAGCCGCGAGGAAATGTGGGCGGTGCGCCGCGCGTTTCCCGACGCCATGTTGAAGATGACGCCCTGGGCGATCGATCCGCCGATCACGACGGAAGAGATGCGCGAACTCGGTGTGGTGACCAACAGCGTGCACGTTCCCTTGGTGGGCGCGGTTCTGATGTACGACTTCCTACGCGACTTCGCCGAACGCGGTGACGATGCCTACAACGAGTTCGCCCTCCGCAACAAGAACCACCCCCTCGGCGGCTTCGGCATCTTCGATCTCACCGGCTTTCCCAAGGTGAACGAGCTGGAACAAAAGTACCTTCCTGCCGAATCCATGGCCCGCTACGAAAACTCGATCGGGGTCTATGACCCGCGAGTAGGGCATGCCGGCAACCTTGCAGCCACCGACCAGACTGGTTCAAGAGTGAGGAGATAGGGACATGCGCCTGCGCGAAGACGTCATCAGTGAAAAGCCCTCGACGGCACTCCGTCGCATGTTCGACGAAGGCCCCTTGCCGGTCGTGACAATCTGGGGTTCCACCGCGCACCATGCCCAGCTCGCGGAAGCGACCGGATTCAAGGCGTTCGGTATCTCAGGCTCGAACACCTCCACTCACCTGCTGGGCCTGCCTGATGCGGGTCTGCTGACCCTTACCGAGCTGGTGGAGAACACCCGGCGCATCTGCCAGGCGGTGTCGATCCCCGTGACGGTCGATTGTGACACCGGCTTCGGCAACGCCATCAACGTTGTCCGCACGGTCGATGAAATCATCCGTGCCGGTGCCGCCTCGCTCTTCATCGAGGACCAGGTCGCGCCGAAGCGCTGTGGCTTTGTGAAGGGCAAGGAACTGATCCCGATCGAAGAGGCGGTCGGGAAGTACCGCGCTGCCTGCGACGTGCGCGACCGGATGGATCCCGACTTCATCATCATGGCGCGGACCGATGCTCGGGGTGCCGTCGGCGGCGGCATGGAGGAAGTGCTGCTCCGAGGCAAGGCTTATCTCGATGCGGGCGTCGATGTCCTCTACGTCGAAGCGTTGCAGAGCCGGGAGGAAATCAAGGCCGTCCGGCAAGCCTTCCCGAAATCGAGGCTGAAGGTTACGCCCTGGGCGATCAACCCGCCGATCACGACCGACGAGATGCGCGCCTTCGGTGTCTGCACCACGGGTGTCCATATCACCCGCATTGGCGCCATCACGATGTACGACTTCCTGCTCGATTTCGCCAAGCGAGGGGAGGATGCCTACAACGAATTCGCCGCCCGCAACAAGAACCATCCGCTAGGCGGTTTCGGCGTTTTCGACCTCACGGGCTTCCCCAAGGTGAACGCGCTCGAGCAGAAGTATCTGCCGGCCGAGACCATGGCCCGCTACGACAACTCGCTCGGGGTCTATGACCCTCGCAACCGCCCGGCCGCCGAGAAGCAGCGGGATGCGGCCGACTAGGTCATAGGCCTCGCTTTGCCCTGACGAGTACTCGAACAAAAAGGGAGGATGTTTCCAATGCAAGACGATAGCAACGGTATAGGCCGTCCGATCGATCGCCGAGGCTTGATGATGCTGATGGCGGCCACGGGCGCGGGGCTTTCCATGTCGGGGTTGGATATCGCGCCGGCATCCGCCCAGCAATCCGCGATCAAGCTGGAAAACGACAAGTACTTGCGCCTGTATGACGCGGTTAAGGGCTACTACTTCAATGATCCGGCCTGGGTCAGCGAAACCACCGCTCGTCTCACCTGGCCCAATGACGGCGATGTCGTTCCCGAACTCACCGTCATGCTGCCGTCCAATGAATCACAGTGGCTCGACGCATTTCGAAAGTGGTCGACCGACGCGACACAGATCGGCCTCAAGTACAACATCCAGCAGATCTCCCAGGCGCGATGGCTGGATCTGATCCAGGCGCACCGGCATGGCGACATTGAGATGCACCCCTCGGTCCTGCGGCCGGAGCGGGTCGATCCGGCCGAGTGGCTGGTAAGCCGGGCCTACGGCCCGGACCGTCGCAACTACGGCGAATGGGCAAACGAGCAGTACGATCTGGCCGTCGAGCAGCAGACCAAGGAAAGCCGTCCCGAACAACGCCTCGTTCATGTGAAGGAGGCTCAGAAGGTTCTGGCTGAGGATCTCTACATCACGCAGTTCGGCTGGGGCCCCTCCATCATCGAGGCCTACAACGCCGCGGCCTGGGACGATGTGGTGCCGACCCGCGGCTTCGGTATCGCCTCCTTCAACGCCTTCAACAGTTTCCTTCGCATGAAGCCCAAGGGGTCTCGGCGCAGCGTGAAAGTCGGCATGACCACGCTTCTGGAAACCACCAACCTGATGGCGGCCGGCAACAACATGCGCTCCATTGGACGCATGATCTACGACCGGCTCGCCTTCTTCGACGAGAGCCTGAACATCATCCCCTGGGCGGCGGAATCCTGGCAGCGGATCGACGACCGTACCTGGGACATCAAGCTGCGCCCCGGCATGAAGTTCCACGACGGCAAACCGGTCACCGTCCAGGATCTGAAGTTCACCTTCGATTTCATGATCAAATGGGAGCGTGGCATCTTCTGGACCGCCAACCGCTTCCTGGAAGCGGTGGAGATCACCGACGAGAAGGCCGGCATCCTCAGGACGCGCTTCAAGGAGCCCTACGGCCAGTTCGAAAGCTACTTCCTGCAGCTCAACGTGATCCTTCCCAAGCACATCTGGGAGAACATCATGCAGGAGCAGGGTGTCGGCGATAATCCTCGGCAGCTCAGGATCGACAAGCCGATCGGCAGTGGTCCCTTCAAGTTCGGGCGCCATCGCAAGGACACGGAACTCCAGCTCATCGCCGACAAGGAACACTTCAGCAAGCCGACGCTGGACGAGATCTGGGTCGTGGTGACACCGACGCTGGATGGCCTGCTGGGGCGGCTGGAGAGCGAAGAGATCGATTTTCTCGAATCGAGCGATGTCACCCTGAGGCCGAGCCAGGTCAAGCAGGTCGAGAAGTCTTCGCATGTGAAGATCGTGCGAACCGCCGACATCAACTGGCTGCACGGGGTGTGCCGGATCTCATGGCTGCCCTGGCGTGACATCGAGTTCCGCCGCGCTTGGCACCACTCCATCGATCGCGAATTCCTGGTCAAGGTGGTGTGGGAGGGGGCGGGGCGGGTGCCCAAGTCCAATACCTTCCTGGTCGAAGGCAACCCCTGGCACAATCCCGACCTTCCGCCGCTCCCGGAGTTTGATCTGGGCAAGGCGCGGGCGATCCTGAAGGAGGCCGGATACTCCTGGAGATCCGATGGCAGGCTGGTCTATCCATCCTCCAGCGATGCCAAGTTCCGAGAGCGCGTTACTGTCGTTTCCAAGCCCGGCTACAAATGGGGTGGCCTGAAGATGCTGAGCTGAGGGGAACGGTGCCGTGCGGAGCACAATGATGAATCGCCGTAACCTGCCGGGTGCGTCATTCGCACCCGGCATAGCCGGAGGAAGCCACCGATGAGCGGCTTTCGTGGCTATGTGCTCCGGCGGCTGGTGCTGATGCTGTTCGTGATCTGGTGCATCCTCACGATCATGTTCGCGCTGTTCAAGTTCCTGCCTGGCGATCCGACGGCTGTGTTCGTGGACAACAACTTTCCCCAGGAGATGATTGACAGGCAGAAGGAACTCTGGGGCCTGAACGCGCCCATCTGGCTGCAGTACCTGCGCTACATCCGCAACATGGTCTTGTTCGATTTCGGTACCTCATTCTTCCAGAACGAGGCTGTCAGCCGCATCATGGTGGACAAGATCCAGAACACCTGCCTGATGGTCGTACCAGCGCTCATCGTGAGCGTCGTGGTCGGTACCCTGATCGGCGCGGTCGCCGGCTGGTGGCGCGGCGGCGTCTTCGAAAGGGCGACGGTCGCCACTTCTCTGTTCCTGCATTCGGTGCCGTCGTTCTTTGTCGGCATCCTGGCGCTGATGATCTTCTCCTACCAGCTTCGATGGCTCCCGCCGGGCGGTATGGTCTCGCTCGGCGGACCCGAGGGCTTCTGGGCCATGGTGATGTCGGGCGATTACTGGTTGCATCTCATCCTGCCGGGGCTCGTCTTGGTCAGCCGCGAGATCACCGGACCGATACTGCTCCTTCGTTCTTCAATGCTGGAGGTCAAGGGCAGCGACTTCCTCGATATTCTGCGGGCCAAGGGCCTGTCGGAAACGGCCATCGTTACGCACGCCACGCGGAACGCCCTCCTGCCGCTCGTCACTTATATCGCAGTGATGACGGGCCTTCTGTTCCAGGGCCAGGTCCTGCTTGAGATTATCTTTGCCTGGCCGGGCATCGGTCGCGAATTGGTCCAGGCGTTGAACGACCTAGACTATCCGGTGGCGCAGGCGGCGCTCTACATCATGGCGCTCGCCACACTCGCCTTCAATTTCATCGCGGACCTCGCCTATGGCGTGATCGATCCGCGCGTGACCTACGACTAGGGCGGCGGGTCCGGAAATGACCGACATTCATGCCAATCGCAAGATCACCGCTGTCCGGCCGCCGCGACCGGGCGCCCTGGTCAGAATCGCTGCCGGCTTTCGGCAGCAGATGCGCAGCCTTCGCGTAGTTGCCCGCTATCCTTCGGCCATCATAGGCCTGTTCCTCATCCTCGCCTTCCTCGCGCTGGCCCTGCTCGCGCCGGTTATTGCGCCCTACGGGCCATTTGAAGTGGTCTACGAGGCCGATCGATCGGTAGTGCGTCTGGCCCCCCCGGACTGGCGGAATTGGTTCGGCACCACCAGCCAGGGCATGGACGTCTACAGCCAGATCCTCTGGGGAAGCCGCGTGGCACTCGCAGTCGGGATGCTCTCGGCGCTGGGCAGCGTCCTGATCGGAACCTTGATCGGCTTGGTGTCGGGGTATTTCGGCGGCTGGGTGGACGAAGTCTTGATGCGCGCCACCGACGTGGCCTTCGGCATCCCCTTTCTTCCCTTCGCCCTGGTGGTCATCTCCTTCGCGCAGCCGAGCCTTATGCTGGTCGTGCTGCTGGTTATCTTCTTCCTTTGGCGGACGACGGCGCGTGTCATTCGGGCCCAGGTCCTGTCACTCAAGACCCGGCCCTTCATCTGGGCAGCCCGCGCGGCGGGCGCGGGGCATCTGAAGATCCTGTTCTTGCACATCGCCCCCAACGTGCTCCCACTGAGTTTTCTCTATGTCGCGATCGGTGTGCAGACCGGCGTCATGCTGGAGGCGGCGTTGTCCTTCCTCGGCTTCGGCGATCCGCATGTGCAAAGCTGGGGCATCATGTTGAACGCCGCCTTCCAGGCTGGCGCCATGCGCTCTGCATGGTGGTGGGTGCTGCCGCCCGGCCTCGCCCTGTCGGCTTTCGTGATGGCGATCTTCATGCTGTCGCGCGCCTATGAGGAAATCCTCAATCCTCGGCTGAGGGCGGCCTAGTTCATGGCGACGGTGCTCGAACTCGACAATCTGCAGATCACCTATCATTCGGCGGCCGGTGCTGCCCGGGCGGTGGATGGCGTTTCCTTCCGCATCGAGGATGGCGAGTATCTGGGCCTCGTCGGCGAATCCGGTTGCGGAAAGTCGACGATCGCCAAGGCCATCCTCGGTATCCTGCCGACGAATGGCGCCATCAGCGGCGGCGCCATGCGCTATCAGGGGCGCGACCTTCTGGGGCTGACATCGGGCGAATTGCGACAGGTTCGGTGGCGCGACATCGCATTGGTGCCGCAGAGCGCGATGAACGGCTTCGATCCGGTCTACACCGTGGAGCAACAGCTGGACGAAGCCATTCGCGCGCACGCATCCATGCCGCGCGCCGAGCGACAGAAGCGCATCCACGAACTGTTCGCGATGGTGGGCCTGGAAAGCAGCCGCCTCAAGGACTACCCACACCAGTTTTCCGGCGGGATGCGCCAGCGGGCCATGATCGCCATGGCCATGGTCCTGGACCCGACCCTCGTGGTTGCCGACGAACCCACCACCGGGCTCGACGTTATCGTCCAGGACCAGATCCTGGCGCGCATCAAGGAGATTCACGCCAAGCTCAACAAGACGATGCTGCTGATCACGCATGACATGGCGGTGGTTGCCGAGAACTGCGACAAGATCGTCGTGATGTATGCCGGCAAGGTCATGGAATACGGCGCGAATGCCGTGTTCCAGCAGCCCTATCATCCCTACACGATGGGCCTATGCAGCGCGTTTCCGGACCTCCATGAAGAGGATCGCCCGCTCATTTCAATCCCAGGCTCTCCTCCCGGACTGTTGAGCCCTCCATCGGGATGTCGTTTTGCCCAACGCTGCCCGTTCTCCACCGAGCGCTGCGTGGCGGAGTCCCCGGCCCTACTGGAAATCGAAGCTGGACATTTTGCTGCCTGTCACTACCCGGAACGTGCTGCCGAGTTTCGACAATTGGCGCGCGATCCTTCCGTATGGCTCCGGATGGAGGTCGCCATCCAGACTGCATGAGCGTTGCTGCGAAGACTTCGCCTGCCTTTTTGTGCTGAAGGGCTCGACGAAGCTGTTCGCCGACGAGACCACCGTCCCGGTGCTCGATCCCGGCCGGGGCCGAACCACGACCGGCCAGCTCTGGGTCTATGCCCGTGACGATCGTCCCTGGGGCGGCAACGATCCGCCGGGCGTTGTCTTCTCTATGCCCCCGACCGCAAGGCCGAGCGGCCCATCGCCCATCTCGCCGGCTTCAAGGGCGTGCTGCAGGTCGACGGCTATGCCGCCTATCCCGTCGTGGCCCGCCGCGGCGAGATCCAACTGGCCTTCTGCTGGTCGCATGTCCGCTGGCTGTTCCACGAACTCGCCGCCGGCGGCTCGGCACCGATCGCCATCGAGGCGCTGCAGCGCATCGCCCGGCTCTATGGCATCGAGAAGGAGATCCGCGGCCGTAGCGCCGATTGGCGCCGCGCCGTCCGCCAGGAGAAGAGCGCACCAATCCTTGATGACCTCAAGCCCTGGCTGGAGGAAAAACCCCACCTGGTCAGCAAGAAATTCCAGCTGGCTGAGGCGATCCGCTACGCGCTCTCGCGCTGGGAGGGACTCAGCCGCTTCATCGACGACGGCCGCATCGAGATCGGCTCCAACACCGTCGAGCGGAGCATCAGACCGATTACGCTGAATCGGAAAAATGCGCTCTTCGCTGGGTCGGATCGCGGAGCCGAGCATTGGGCTGTTGTCGCCTCGCTGATCGAGACCTGCAAGCTCTGCGGCGTCGATCCCCTGGCCTACCTGAGCGATGTCATCGCCAGGATCGTCAACGGCCATCCCAACAGCCGCATCGACGATCTTCTTCCCTGGGCCTACGCAGAAAATCCACGCCTCGAAATGGCGGCCTGAAAACTCCGCTTACGCTTAACGGGCAGCAGGTGGGGTTAACCTTCGACGCCGATCCGGGGGGGGCAAAGGTCATGCCGATTCACATTCTGAGAGATCCGTGCTCCGCCAATTCAAATAGCGCAGAACTATCTCGGCGCGTGTTCAGCAAGCGCTTGTGCGACCATGACGAACGAGCGATCCGTCGCCTCGGCATGTAGGCCCGCTCCGGCCAGTCCCAGGCGGGCCGTCAGCAGTCTTGCTTTTCAAATCTGCGGGTCAGGCGGGCGGAGCAACCGAAAGACCAACAACCTTGTGGCGCGCGATCAGGTCGCCGATCATACCGCTTGCCTTGGCGCGTTCCACGAAGTCACGCAGGTACGCGGCGGCCGCGGCATTGGCGCGGCCGGTACCCACGGCCTGTTGAACGGCGGTGAACTTGCCATCCAGCAGGCGCGCGCCGGGCAGCTTCTGAACGTCCGACAACAACCGCGGTTTAAGACCTGCGAGCGCGTCCAGCGATTCGGCCACGAACTGCTCGTAGGCGGCATCGAGGCTCGGCGATCGCAGGATCGTCGCATTCTTGATGTTGCGCTCCAGCCAAAGATCGTAGGCCGCCCGCGCCGTCACGGCGATGCGGATTCCTGGCCGGTCGACATCGGCGATGGAATGCAGTGATGAGTTGGCGGGCACGAGATAGGTTGCTTCGATTTCGACATACGCCGGAGTGAAAGCGATCTTTTCCGCGCGAGCCGGTTCAGCGCCGATCAGTCCGATGTCCCAGGCCCGGTGCCACCGGCATCGGCCAGTTCGCTGGGAGTCTTGTAGGTGACATATCGAAGCGGCACGCCCAGATCCGCTGCGATCGCGGAGGCGAGGTCCGGTGCGACCCCAGCTGGATCGCCGGCGGATGTCTGGCCAGTCACCAGGAGAAAATTGCTGAGGTTGATGCCCGCGCGCATCGTACCGCTCGGGGCAAGCTGAGACACGACGTCTGACGGTGCCATGACTGGACGTTCCTCCCTAAACGGCAGCATATCGGATATCCCGTCATTCCGGCAGGGATTGGCGCGGGCACCGGAAGCGGCGTCCCCAGGCTATGATCGATCCAAGTCTGCAGGTGGAGGAGGCGGCAATGAGAGCGCGCGTGGTCGTGGTTACACAACAGATGGTCGACGACGACGTGGTGCAGCGGATGGTGCCGGAAGGATTCGACGTTGCTATCGCCCGGCCAGGCGCTGCTGACTGGCAAGCGCTGATGAGCGAGGCGGAATACCTAGTCGGCTTTGCCGACATGTTGATCAAGGACGAACTCTATCGCATCGCCCCTCGACTGAAGCTGGTCCAGCTGCTGAGTGCCGGCTATGATCGGGCCGACATCGGCGCAGCACGGCGCGCCGGTGTGCCGTTCGCGAATAATGGGGGTGCCAATTCGGTCGCGGTCTCCGAACATGCGCTCCTGCTCATGCTCGCCGTTTCCCGGCGACTGATCACCCAGCACGCCAATGTCATCGCTGGTCGCTGGCGGGGAAACACGACGCCGCGGCTGCATGAGTTGCGCGGTCGCACGCTCGGCATCGTCGGTCTGGGCACTATCGGTAAGAAGACCGCCCGTCTGGCCCAGGCTTTCGGCATGACCGTCCACTACTACGATATTGCTCGCCTCACCGAGGACGCCGAGGATGCGCTTGACGTTCGCTTCCGGCTGTTCCGCGAACTGATGAGCGGCGCCGATATCGTATCGCTCCACGTACCGCTCAATCCGTCGACAAGCGGCATGGTTGGCGAAGCAGAACTGGCGCTGATGAAACCCGATGCCATCCTGATAAACACCAGCCGCGGACCGGTATTGGACGAGCGGGCATTGTACAGTGTCCTCGCTTCGGGTCGCATCGCGGGGGCGGGCCTTGATGTGTTCGATGTGGAACCGCCGGCGGCCGACAATCCGCTCTTCGGCCTCAGCAATGTTGTGCTGACGGCCCATCTCGCCGGACCGACTCAGGAAAGCAACATCGCGCGGCTGCGGAACGCCTTCGACAACGTACAGCGCGTTGCGCGTGGTGAATTGCCGCTTTGGGTCGCTCCTTAGCTGTCAGCCGAATCATAGGCAGTAAAAGATTGGAGCTAGTGGATAAGTTCAGACAATAGAGTCCGAAAAGGGATTCCCGCCCGTGTTGGCGCATGCGAGTCTGGAGCATGCGCAACGGCATTCACATCACCGTCTCCGGCAAACCCGGCGCGGTTCACTATTCGGCGCCCAACCTTGACCCCGGTTTGAGTGAAAATGGCCTTATAGAGGGAAGCGCTTAAAGTCCCGCAGGTGTGCTCGACCTTAGACGCCGAGCCGTGGTCAAAGGCCGCGCCGATTCACACGCATCCTCGCCATGCACCTGGAACACGCTCTTCGCAGATCGACTCCGATCGTGACAATCTCGCCCATGGACGGCTCCTCTCAGATGATCGTCGTCGACAACGACCTCATCTTGGCACTCCAGATGCCGTCGCAAGGGCCGTCCACCCCATCACCGATGAATCTATCGCGGCGTGGGGAGCTCGACAGTGTGGCCCACAATATCGATCGCCACCTTGCCTCGAAGCCCACGGGAACTTCCGCCTTCGAGCAGCTCATGTGCTTCGCCGACGCGAGCCAGAGGAAGCACCGCGCCGATCACCGGCTTGATCAGGCCGCGTTCGACAAGTTTTGTCACCGCGTCGAGCTTGCCTCGGTTCTGACGGGTGAACACGAAATGGTAGGCGGCGTTCTTTCCCCAAGCCTCGATCAGGTTCTGCGGCTGCGCGATGTCGACGATGCTGACCACCCGTCCGGCATCCGCGAGGGCGAGCGCGCTTCTCGTCAGGGTGTCGCCGCCGATGGTGTCGAATACAACGTTCACCCCTTGCCCATGCGTCAGATCCGCCACGGCTGAGACGTAGTCATCGGACGTATAGTCGATTACCTCGTCCGCTCCGAGCGAACGCACGAACTCATGGTTGCCACGATGCGCCGTCGTGATGACCCGCGCGCCCATCGCCTTGGCAAGCTGAATCGCCACCGTACCCACACCGCCGGCACCACCGTGGATCAGAATGGTCTCGTGAACGGCAAGCTGGGCGCGGGTCACCAGAGCTTCCCAGACCGTCCCTCCAACCAGCGTCAGGCTGGCGGCCTCCAGGTGGCTGATGTTGTGCGGCTTGCGAGCGATCAGCTCGACATCGGCAACATGCTGCTCGGCATATGAGCCGGGGCCGCCGAAGATTTTGGGCGTGTAGTAAACCTCGTCGCCGAGGTCGAACTCGGTCACGTTCGCCCCCTTCTCTTCCACGACGCCGGAAACGTCGTGACCGATGATGGCGGGGAGCGGCACGTAGTCGGCGTAGTCGCCGCGCCGGATCTGATAGTCCAGCGGATTGATGGCGGTGGCGTGAACGCGCACCCGGACCTGCCGAGGTCCGACGACCGGTAGGGAAACGTCGCGTAGCTCGAAAGCGTCGAAACCACCGAATTTGCCGAGGACAATCGCCTTCATGGTGTCGGTCATGGTCTTGTCTTTTCTCGATCTCCTGTCGGACTCGCTGCGGTCGAGGTCGTTGTTCATGGGGCATGGTCCTTTCACGGTCAGAATTTGAACTGCAATGTCAGCTCGAAGAAATCGATGTCCTCGGACGGGCCGGCCGCGCGGATGAAATCGCCGGCGAAGAAATGCGTATAGATCGCAGTGAAGGTCAGGTTTTTGGTGAGCGCATATTCCGAGGTGATGGAAAAGGCCGACCCGACGAAGCGGGCGTCGCTGCCTGATGGCCCGCGGATCAGCTGCCCCGCGGGCGCGTAGACGCCGTCCTTCGTGTCGAGGCGCCAGAAGAAATTCATGTCGGCGGTCAACGACCAGGCTTCCGTAGGGCGGACGGTCACGAAGGGATGAAGGTTGAAGAAGTTGCGCGGACCGAGCACGGCGGCTTCAGAGAAGTAGTTGCCCCGCGGGAAAGGCGCGTTGAAGGTGCCGAGATCGGCGCCGGCCGGATCGCTGTCACCGCTCGCGACATTGGCGCTGAGCGCGATGCGCGGCCGCCAGGGTCTGTGCTCGAAGGTGAAACCGGTCTCGCTGGCGATCGTCCAGGCGGAAATATCACCATCACCGAAGCTACCGAACTGGTAGATCGCCTCCCAGTTCCAGTCCCAGCCACGCCCCTCGCCGTGGAACCGTGCGCCGATCGAGTGACGACGCTCGCGCTCGGTGCCCTGCGCGAATGCGCCGGCGTTGTCCTTAAAACCGAGATAGTAGAGATCGAACGCGCCGAAGGGCAGCCAGTCTTCGCCGCCGACGGCGTAGACGCCCCAGAGCGCTTGGTCGTCGTTCGCCTCATCATCGAACACGCCCGGACGCGGCAGCCGCGGCCGGGCTGCGAGCGCGTCGACGCGCCAGCCCGGCAGTTCGATGGTGGCCCGTGCGGCGTCGAAGGTGCGCCGCACGTTCGGACCTTCACGCACGTCCACCAGCCGGCCCGAACCGAACTGAAGCTCCTGCCTGCCGCCGCGCAGGGTAAGGTCCGCATCAGGCCCAAGCGGGAGGTTCAGGTCGGCAAAGGCGTTCTGCAGCGCGAGCTTGTTCTCGTCGACCGGGCTCGGCCCGCCCGCTCGGCCTTTCTCCAGCGCGCTGGAGAACTGTCCGAAGACGCGAAGATGCGGCCCCAGATGCAGGTCGCCATGCAGCGTGTAGCGCTGAAGCCAGACGCCGGCATCGTCCTGGGGGTCGGTGCCGAAGAGCGGGTCGCCAGTGTATTCGTAGCGCTGGCGGATCTCTCCGCCGAAACTGAGGAAAGCCCGCTCTTCCTGGCCAAGCGGAATGAGCTTGATGCTTCCGGGAAAATCGTCCCGGCTCTCGGGATCGCGGAAGCAGCCGTAGTCGTCGTCGAAGCGCAGCTTGGCCGGTTCGAGCATGCATGCCTCCTCAGCCCGGGCGGCCGACATGGCGGCAACGAGGACGACGAGGCAGCCGATGCAAGACTCTGAGCGCATCGGTCATTTGAGGTTGAAGAGCAGGATCTCGGGGCGATGATCCGTGTCGAGTTCGATCCCACATTGACCCTCAATCTTCGCACTGTCGCCCTCGCGCAAGCCCACAAGCTCCGGATGGCGGTAGTCGCCGAACGAGAAGGTGTGCCGGCTGTCGAGCCAGCCTATCTCGGTATGGCCGCGCGCATGTCGGTCGCGTACGATGATCATGACGAATGCTCCCGAGGCTGGAGGCTGAATGGGCCGGGTCCGGCGGCGGCGATGGCGAGGAGACCGCCGACGATGGCGAGATGCTCCAGCGCGATGGTGAGCTGGCGGTGGAAGTTGGCACCGTCGAAAGCCCAGAAGGGATGGCCGACGAGAGTCGCCGCAACCGTGAACACCGCCAGTGCCAGCGCCGCCGGACCACTGCGCCAACCGATCGCCAGAGCCGTACCGGCACCGAGCTGAAGGACGATCGTCGCGGCCAAAGCCAGTGCCGGCATAGGCAGGCCGAGCGCGGTGAACTCCCCGATCCCGTCCGACCAGAAGAGGAGTTTCGCCGCGCCGCTGTAGAGGAACAGCGCCGCGAGACAGAGCCGCGCCGCAAGAAACGACGCGCCGGACGCGCTATTCACCCGATCATCGTGGAGGATCTGCGTCATGCGTGTCATCCGCCGCCCCCCAACTTCGCCAATGCAAGGTCGACGCCGAGGAAGCCAAGCGTCATGAACACAACGAGCAGCGCGCCTACAATCCGGGGCGGTGCGGGGAGCGGCAGGTCGAACCAGCGGCACCCGACGCCGATCAAGAAACCGAGGAGGAGGCCGAAGAGGGAGGCGATCACGACCGCATCTCCTTCGACTCGCCCGACGGACCGCCGCACAGAGACTTCGACTTCGCCTCGCGGTGCGCTGCGAAGCGATCCGTGAGGACATAGCCGAGGGTCATCGCCAGTACGAGGAGCGCGCCGATGAGGATCGGCGGCGCGGGCAGCGGGATGCTTGCAAGCCGGCAGGCGACGCCGATGGCGAGGGCGAGCAGCAGTCCGAGCGCGACCTTCATGCGACATCTTCCTTCGTCCGCGAACCGATCTGCATTGCGTGGAGTGGTGCCAGGAGGTGGCTGACCTCCGGCGGCTCGGTGCCGCGGTGGAACTCCCCGGCGCGGGCGTGGACGTCCTGATCATGATTAGTTGCCCGCTCGTGCTGCCTCAGATGTTCCGCCCAGCTCGGCAGGAAGAACCACTCGATCCAGACGTCGGGGTGGGCCGCGTCCTGATAGACACCCCAGTCATGCGCGCCGTCGCGATAGCGTTCGTCGGAAAGCTCATACATGGCAGCGAGAAACGCAGGCGTATCCGCCTGGTCGATCCTGTAGCGGATCGTGACCATCACCGGCCCGCGGTCAGGGGCGGCATCGACGTCCGCGGCCAGCACCGGTTCCGGCCAGCTCATCGCCGGGCTGAGGTCGATCGCCTCGCCCTGGTCGAGCTTGGCCCGCCAGGTGAACGGGATCGCGAGGATCGCGCCCACGGCGGCGACAAGAAGCGCTGTCGAGATCGATGTTGCCGTCGCCACCTGGCCCCAGGCGGCAGAGCCCGCCGACATGCACCCGAAAAACACCATCAAGGTGATGGCGAGACCGCGGGCGCGCACCCAGTTGGGGAGCGCGGTCTGCGCCGAGACATTGAGGCTAGTGAGTACCGTGATCCAGCCCAGCCCGCCGAGCACGGCTGCGGGTAGCGCCATGGCGGCGCTGGTCGCGAGGCTGAGAAGCGCCATCGCGGCAGCGGTAATGAGAGTGCCTGCGGCAACCAGGCGGTTGGCATCAATCCGCTTGCGGATGCCAGGCAGCGCCAATGCGCCCGCCACCGCCCCGCCGCCGATCGCGGTGAGCAGCACGCCGTAGATTTCGGCCCCGCCGCCGTCGAGCCCGCGGGCGACGAGCGGCAGCAGCGCCCAATAGGCGCTGGCGAAGGTGAAGAACCCGAACGAGCGGAGCAGCGTCGCCTTGAGCGCGCCGTTTCGGCTGGCGTGCCGCAGCCCGGTCGCCATCGCGCCGAATAGTGGCTCGGGCGGCAGGGTCTTCGCCGGGCCGGCTTCCGGCTTCCACAGCAAAAGCGCGGCGATGATGACGAGATAGCTCGCGGCGTTGACGACGAACGGGGCTGACAGTGCCACTGCCGAAATCAGCAGCCCGGCGAGGGCCGGGCCGATGGCGCGCGCTATGTTGATGCCCATCGAGTTTAGTGCGATCGCGGGTTGCAGACTCTCGCGCGACACGAGGCTCGGCACCACCGCCTGCCAGGCTGGGGCCATCAGCGCGGCACCGGTACCGATCGCGAAGGTGAAGGCGAGGAGCAGCGTCGGCGTCATCGCGCCGGCCGCAGTCAGCGCCGCCATTGCGCCGGTGATGCCGGCGAGAACGAGATTGACGAGGAGCAGGAACCGCCGCCGGTCGACCCGGTCGGCCAGCGCACCAGCAAACAACGCGAAGAGGAAGATTGGCGCGGTCGTCGCCGCCTGCACCAGCACGACGATCGCCGGCGACGGGTTCAGCGTCGTCATCAGCCAGCCCGCGCCGACATCGTGCATCCAGGTGCCGATGTTGGAGATCAGCGTCGCCACCCACAGCAGCGCGAAGGCGCGGTGAGCGAATGGCGACCAGGCGGACGCCATCTCGACGGCAGGCTTCTTGCTACTGCGCACAGCATCCATCATCCGCACCTCACGCGTCCAACGCGGGGCGACTGCGCCACCCGTCCAGCGAGAAATGGCATCGCCTACACCGCGAAGCAGGAGCAGCCGAGGGCGCCCCAGAAGGACTTGAGGTCGCGCACCGGAATCGGGTTGGTCCAGGCGATCCGATGGTCGTGGCCGTGGATACCGCAAGCGCTGGCGCACTCATCATGGCAACTGCGTGCGTGCTGGGCCGGCGGTCGCACGGACGCGGACCGCATACCGGGACTTGCGAGTGCCCCGACGGGTGTCCATGACGGGCTAGCGGGCGGCAGTGGCGGTGCCAGATCGACGAAGTCCTCTTCACCATGGACCACCTTGCCACCGACCATGGTCATCACCGCGTTGATGCGCCGGATATCTTCCGGGGGGACGGACATCAGGTCCGCCGAGAGGATCGCGAGATCTGCATACTGGCCGGGCGCCAGCGTGCCCTTGACGTCCCGTTCGCCCGAGAACCAAGCGGACCCTTGCGTCCAGAGCCTGAGCGCCGTCTCGCGGTCGAGGATATTCTCCTCGGCGTAGAGTGGCATGCCGCCGAGCGTCTTGCCGGTTGTCAGCCAATAGAGGCTGACCCATGGGTCGTAGGATGCGACGCGCGTCGCGTCGGTCCCGGCGCCGACGGGCACATCCATCTCCAGCATTCTCGCGATGGGCGGCGTCAGCCGTGCGGCTTCGGCACCGTAGCGGTCGACGAAATATTCGCCTTGGAAAGCCATCCGGTGCTGGGTGGCGATGCCGCCGCCGAGCGCCTTCACCCGCTCGATATTGCGTTCCGAGATCGTCTCTGCATGGTCGATGATGAAGCGGGTCTTGAAGGGCTGCCTCTGATTGACCCGCTCGAAGACGGTAAGGAAGCGGTCGATCGACTCATTGTAGGTCGCATGGATGCGAAACGGCCATTCGTTGGTCGCGAGCAGTTCGACGATCTTCTCCAGGTCGCGTTCCATGGCAGGCGCGAGGTCGGGCCGCGGCTCGAGGAAGTTCTCGAAGTCTGCCGCCGACCAGGTGAGATTCTCGCCCGCGCCGTTCATCCGGAAGAACGCGGAACCCGCACCGGGCTCGGTCATCGCCACCCAGCGCTCATAGTCGGACATCTCCTCGCCCGCCTTCTGCGCGAAGAGGTTGTAGGCAATCCGCACGGTGAGGTCGCCGGCGTCGTGCAGGCGCTGGATGACCTGATAGTCTTCCGGATAGTTCTGCCCCCCACCGCCCGCGTCGATCACGCTGGTGATGCCAAGGCGATTGAGCTCGCGCGTGAAGTGGCGCGTCGAGTTGATCTGATCCTCGAGCGGCAGCTTCGGGCCCTGCGCGAGCGTCGAGTAGAGGATCAACGCCGAGGGTTTGGCGATCAGCATGCCGGTCGGGTTGCCACGCGCGTCCTTCTCGATCACGCCGCCTGGCGGGTTGGGCGTGTCCCTGGTGATTCCGAGCGCATTGAGCGCCGCACGATTGAGGAGCGCGCGGGCGTAGAGGTGCAGGATGAAGACTGGCGTGTCGGGCGCTGCGGCGTTGATCTCGTCGAGCGTCGGCATGCGCCGTTCGGCGAACTGGAATTCGGACCAGCCGCCGACCACGCGGACCCATTGCGGCGGCGGGGTGCGCTCTGCCTGGTTTTTCAGCATGCGGAGCGCATCTGCCAGCGAGGGTACGCCTTCCCATCTCAGCTCCATGTTGTAGTTGAGCCCGCCACGGATGAGGTGCGTGTGGCTGTCGTTGAGACCTGGGATCAACCGCCGTCCGCCGGCGTCGATCACGCGGGTCCGGCGATCGGCGAGTCGCATGATCTCGTCGCGGGATCCCACGACCTGGATCAGACCATCTCTGACGGCGACCGCCTGACCCTCGGGATTGGCGCGGTCGAGTGTCGTCACACGCGCGTTGGTGATGATCGTATCGGCCATGCCGCTCTCCTCGGAGCTTCGGGCGGTTGAGCAAGCGGGGGCGATGAAGGCGAGAAGACCGAGCACCCCGGCCGAGTTCGTCACCTGCCGGCGGGTGACGCTCGCAGCGTCTGCCGAGGGCTTCGATCGGTGCTCACGCATGGCTCGCTTCCTCTCTGCTTTCATCTATCCGGTCGGAAGAAGGGCGGGCCCACTGGGCGGCAGGCCCGCTAGATGCGCCGGGAAGGGGGAGAGACGGCCGCGGGGGAGGATCGAGCCGTCAGACCCGACGCATTCGGGAGGCTACTGCGCAGCGGCGGCAGCCGATCCAGCCGCCACCGGTTCGAGCCGCGGACCGTGCTTCACCCGCTCCTGGGCTCCGTGGACCATGGTATAGGCGTAGTCGACGCCCATGCCGTAGGCTCCGGAATGATCGCGCACGATGGCCATCACCGCGTCATAGGTGCCGCGGTGCGCCCAATCGCGCTGCCATTCGAGCAGGACCTGCTGCCAGGTGACCGGCACCACGCCTGCCTGAATCATGCGTTGCATGGAGTAGTCATGCGCCTCCTTCGAAGTGCCGCCGGAGGCATCGGCGACCATGTAGATTTGGTAGTCGCCCTCGCTCATCGCGGAGAAGGCGAACATGTTGTTGCAGACCTCGGTCCAGAGGCCGGAAACGACCAGTTTCTTCTGTCCGTTCTTCTTGAGAGCATCGCGGACCTTCTGGTCGTCCCAGGAGTTCATCGAGGTGCGCTCCAGCAGCGGGTGCTCGGGAAAGACGGCCAGCAATTCCGGATAGGTGTGGCCGGAGAAGCTCTCGGTCTCCACCGTCGTGATCGTGGTGGGGATGCCGAACACCTTCGCGGCCTTGGCGAGCGCCACGGTGTTGTTCTTCAGCACCTGGCGATCAATCGACTGGACGCCGAACGCCATCTGCGGCTGGTGGTCGATAAAGATGATTTGGCAGTTGTTGGGCGTCAGCAATTCAGGCTTGTTCATGTCATCTCTCCTCAGGCTTATTCATGCTGTCTCCCCCCGCCCATCGCGGGGAATTGCGATCGGCCGGGGCATCATCCTGGAATGCGAGCGGCCACTTTGATCTCGAAATCGAAACCGGCGAGCCAATTGACGCCGACCTTGCCCCAGGTCCTGTCGGCTCCCCCGAAGGTCATGGCCCCGAAGCAGAGTTCCGAAACGGGCAGACCGCTATTTCCATGCCTGCGCATCTTCATCGCGCATCTCCCAGATAAGAATTGGAAGGATCCGACCGGCCGGATTGGCCGACCGGTTCGCCATTGCGTCATGTGCCCCGCGAAAGGGTGGACGCCTTGAGTGCCTCGACCAGACGCTGAGCGGCGGCGGCCGACGAGGCCGGGTTCTGACCGGTGATCAACAGGCCGTGCTGCACGACATGGGGGCTCCAGTCCGGGCGGCTTGAGTAGATGCCGCCTCTGGCCTTCAGGTCATCCTCGAGGAGGAACGGCACGACCTTAGTCAGGCCAACAGCGGCTTCCTCGGTGTTGGTGAAGCCGGTCACCTTCCTGCCCTCGACCAGCAGCCGGCCTTCCGGTGTCTTGACGTGGCGCAGCGCCGCCGGCGCGTGGCAGACCAGCGCAACCGGCTTGTTTGCGCTAAGGAAGTTCTCAATCAATGCGGCGGAGACCTTGCTCTCGGCTAGGTCCCACATCGGACCATGACCGCCCGGATAGAAGACCGTGTCGAAACCGTCCGCCTCGACCTCGGCAAGCTTCACGGTGTTTGCCAGTGCCTTGCTCGCCTCGGCGTCCGCCTCGAAACGGCGGGTCGCGTCGGTCTGGAAGTTCGGCTCGGCGCTCTTGGGATCGAGTGGCGGTTGGCCGCCCTTTGGCGAGGCGAGTGTGATCTCGTAACCCGCATCCTTGAACACGTAATATGGAGCGGCAAGCTCCTCGAGCCAGAAGCCGGTCTTGCGGCCGGTGTCGCCGAGCCGGTCGTGCGACGTCAGAACCATTAGAATTTTCATGTTTTCAATATCCTTCGACAATGATTGTTGGGGGCGCCGCGGGCAGCGGCTTTGCTCTTTCGGCCGAGATGCCCTGCGTTCTCATGACGCCGCGCTTTTGGGGCCCCGCGCCGCTCAGCTTCGTATGAAAGCCAGAAGGTCGGCGCTCAATACATCAGCATTCACGGTCAGCATTCCATGCGAGAAACCGGGATAGGTCTTCAGCGTGCCCTTCGGCAGCAGCTTGACCGCCTTCAAAGCCGAGGCCGCGATCGGAACGATCTGGTCGTCCTCGCCGTGCAGCACCAAAGTCGGCACGGTGATCGCTTTGAGGTCCTCAGTCTGGTCGGTTTCCGAGAAGGCCTTGATGCCCTCGTAGTGCGCCTTGGCGCTGCCCATCATTCCCTGCCGCCACCAGTTCTGGATCACACCTTCATGGACCGTCGCGCCCTTGCGGTTGAAGCCGTAGAACGGGCCCGACGGGACGTCGCGGAAGAACTGCGCGCGATTGCTGGCCAGTGCCGTCCGAAAACCGTCGAAGACCTCCATCGGCGTGCCTTCGGGGTTGTCATCGGTCTTCAGCATCAGTGGCGGAATGGCGGCGACGAGGACGGCCTTTGCCACCCGGCCTGCGGGTTCGCCGTGTCGCGCCACATACCGCGCCACTTCGCCGCCACCGGTGGAATGGCCAACGTGAACCGCGTTGCGCAGATCCAGCGCTTCGGCGATGCCAAAGGCGTCGGCCGCGTAGTGGTCGATGTCGTGACCGTCGGCGACTTGGCTCGAGCGTCCGTGGCCGCGCCGGTCATGGGCGACGACGCGATAGCCCTTCGACAGGAAGAAAAGCATCTGTGCGTCCCAGTCGTCGGAGCTGAGCGGCCAACCATGGTGAAATACGATGGGCTGGGCGTCCTTTGGGCCCCAATCCCTGTAGAAGATCTCAACTGCGTCCTTGGTGGTGATTGTGCTCATCGGTCGGGTGCCTCGTATTTGGTCGCCAGGGCTGGAAGGCTCGGCCGGCTTCGCTTCAGTGGCCACCGCACCCCTTGGAAGGTTTGCGGCGGCGACAAAGCCCGCGCCGCCGATCAGCACGTCTCGCCGCGTCGTGACGGAGCTGGAAGGCGCATCAGCGACTCTCATGCCTGCGGCTCTGGGGCTTGGGGCGCCGATCAAGGTCATTCGAACCTCTCGTTCCCGTCGCCGATGGCTGAACGGATGCAAGCGAGAAGCTCGTCGGGCTCGAGCGGCTTCGCGAGATAGCATCGAACCCCAGCCTTTAGCGCGCGCGCGTGAGCTGCCTCATCGGGATAGGCGGTGATGAGTACCGCCGGGATCGGGGTGCCCACTGCCGTCAGATGGTTGTGAAGCTCGGGTCCCGTCATCCCCGGCATCCGCACGTCTGCAATCAAGCAGGCCGTTCGCGACAGGAGATCGGACTTCAGGAAATCGGCCACGCTCTCGAACTCAGCAACAACGAATCCAAGCGACCTGACGAGGCCGGCGACCGCCTCCCGGGCGGATTGGTCATCGTCGACGATTGAGATCAGAGGTTGCTCAGACATCACCATTCTCTTCCCGCTGGCCCTGCCGCCGGTCTCCACAGGGCCTGACGCTATGTCACTCACGCACCAACGACGTGGCGCGACGGGGAAGATGAAGAAATCAGGTGGGTAGGCGCTACTATACTGTGGTTTCGGTCGCCTAACGCCTTGTGGTATCGGCAGCCAACCTGTCGGCGAAACGCACCAAATCCGGCAGCGATTTCGCCTGCATCTTGCGCATGACCTGGCTGCGATGAACCTTCACCGTGATCTCGCTGAGATCGATCTCTGCAGCAATCTGTTTGTTCAACTGCCCGGCAGCAACGAGCGCCATGACTTCGCGCTCGCGCGGTGTCAGCGAGTCGAAGCGTTGCCACAGTTCCACAAGCATCACCGACTCTGCTCGGCGGCCACGGTCGATCTCGATGCCCCTATGAACTGCGTCGAGCAGATCCTGATCACGGAACGGCTTGGTGAGAAACTCAATGGCTCCCGCCTTCATCGCGGTCACGGACATCGCGACATCGCCATGGCCGCTGATGAAAACTATGGGAAGCCGGATATCCGACTTGGCCAACTCCTGTTGGAACTCGAGCCCGCTCCGTCCCGGCAGTCTGACATCGAGTATCAGGCAGCCAGGCACATCGGGGCGCTCGCTGAGCAGGAACTCCTGGGTCGACCCGAACGTCTGCGCCAAATGACCGACAGAGCGAAGTAAGCGCTCAAGAGATTCGCGCATGGAAGGGTCGTCATCGATGATGAAAACGAGGGATTGCTCCATGCTCATCGTACCGTCGCCCCAGCGGTGGAGGTAGGATCGTCGTCACGTGGCAGAGTGAAACGAAAGACGGCGCCATGCGGCTCATTGTCCGTCACCCACAGCCGACCGCCATGGGCCTCAATGACCGACTGGCAAAACATGAGGCCCATACCCATTCCGCCGGATCTCGTCGTAAAGAACGGCTCGAAGATCCGTTCCTTGAATTTGGGATCCAGTCCGGTGCCTGAATCTTCCACCGAGACCAATATACTGCCCGACTCTTGAAGTGCGGACTTGACGCGCAGGACACGCTCCCGGTCGGTAACGGCTGTCATGGCATCGATGGCGTTTGCGACCAGGTTCGAGATGACCTGCTGAAGCTGGACGGGGCTCCCCGTCACCAGCGGCAACTGCTCGTCGAACTCTGCCTGGATGGAAACGTGGCCAAGCTGCACCTCGCCCTGGCAGCGCCGGAGGGCCTCGTCGATGAGGTGGTTCATATTCACAGAAATCCGTTCCTGGGCACCTTTCCTGAACATCGTTCCGATGCCTTCGATCACCCTGCCGGCGCGATGGCCGTCGCTGACGATGCGGCTCAGTGCCGCCCGAGCCTCATTGAGATCGGGCCTCTGCCTTCCGAGCCAGCGTAACCCGGCATCTGCATTGGTCACCATGCTTGCCAATGGCTGGTTGACCTCATGTGCAATCGAGGCCGACAAGGCCTCCATGGAAGTGAGTCGAGCCTCACGCGCCCGGCGCTCCGCCGAAACCGCCCTAGCGAGCCGAGCGTATAGGGTTGCCGTCTCCGAAAGCAGGACGAGTAAGACGACACTTGCGGAAGCGAACCCAAAAAGTCGCCCTGCCCACCAGCCAACGCTGAGGCGAAGGCCAGCGCTGAGATAAGAGAGAAGAATAATCTCAATGAGCAGCGTGCAAAGCACAACCATCAGCCAGAGATCGAGCACCGAGCGCCGACGGGTCCAGAGGACGATGAGTCCCGTCAGATAGAGAAACACCGCCGTAGCAGGAACGTACCGCCATAGCTCAGAGACATTCCTCGCGTCGCTCATGAACCGCGGCAGCGCGTCGTCACGCGTGACGATGAGCCAAGTCAAGCCGCATGCGATGGTGATGACCCCGGCAATACTCCCTAGAACTATACCCCGCACCGAACTGTGCGAATTTCGTATGGAAGGATCCGCATCTTTCAGCAGCGCATAGGCGAGCACGAAAAGCGGGAAGCCGAGGCGCCGGAGTGCTGCAATCGAAGCGGTGCTCTGTAGTCCCGCATCCAGGAGACCGAGCGACGCGAACACGCCAGGGAACGTGAGCGCCCATGGCACTACCATAAGCCCAGAGAAGAGGTAGCCGATCGAAAGGACCAGCACGGCTTGCGAACGCTGAACCGAATACAGAGCAAGCAGCAGGGCTGAGGTGATCACTTCGTTGACAAAGGCTGCGGCGGCATAAGCCGGCAGCAGGACTTCGGTGTTCGTCAGCGGGACGCGCGCAAACGGTGCCGTGACCAACAGCGCGGAAACCAGCACCAGCAGCACGCAAACCGCCAGTCTCCCTTGGCTCCGGCTGGGCGGGGATGTCGTAAGCAAGAACGGAAGGTCGCTCTTCGCGTCGCTCATTGACTTCACATCGCTTTCTCCCGCGTCGCGATCGTTCCAGCCGAATTCCAGTTTGGTCGGCGAGGAAGTCAGCCCCACGCAATGCGTGGGGCGCGAAGGCCAAGGAACCCGTACTCTCCGGCATGCCGTCGAGGCTGGATGTCTCGAGCGTCGTTCAATGAACAGCATAACATCCGTAGATGCCTCTCACGGCGGTTTTCAAGCTTTAAGGCGCGTCCTTTGCGCATTACCCAAATCTAACGACACAGTATTTGGATGTGCGCAGCATCCAATGCAAGCTGCGCATTGCTGAACGGGATCTGCGACGAGCCGGTGAACTACCTCAAGGACAAGAACCGACCGATGGCGGTTTTCGAGGTTCTGAAGAAGCTGAAGCCCATGTGACAGATCGAGATGGCGGAACGATTGGTCAGCCCCAACAACTCGTTCGTCAGCTAGGGCCTTGAACCGCTCCGGGAAACCCGGGGCGGTTCAGTTGCCGGCAAGAGTGGTGCGATGCATTCGCCGTCGATGCCGGTCGACGTCGTACTTCGTGCCCTTGTGCAGGGTGCATCGGTTGTCCCACATAACCACGTCGCCGGGGCGCCACTTGTGGCAATAGGTAAAGTCGTCCCGGGTCGCGAAGTCGAGGAGATCCCGCATCATCCCAACCCCCTCGTCATCGGGCATGCCCTCTACCCCGGCGATCACGGCGCCACCGAGAAAGAGCGACTTGCGGCCGGTAACCGGATGCACGCGAACGATCGGATGCGCGATGTCCGGTGCCTGCTCGCGCTGAAGCGGAGTCAACGGTCGATCCGGAAACTGCTTCTGCTGGAGCCTTAGATAGCTGTGCACGGCTTTCAGCGCGCCGTACTGCCGCCGCTTGGCTTCCGGCAAGGCATCATAGGGCGCGAACATGCCTGCAAACCATGTGTCGGCCCCAACTGGCGGAACCTCAACGCCATGTAGGACTGATCCGAGACTGGGCACTGCCATGTAGGAGCTGTCGGAATGCCAGCTCAGGGCGCAATCGACCGCGCCGATCGGGCGCCCATCCTCGACAATGTTCGAGATCACGTAGATCTCCGGATGTTCCGGCAGCAAGAAGGCCGTCTGGACATGGATCTCAAGTGGACCAAAAGCCCGAGTAAAATCGATATGTTGCCTGGGGCCGAGCTTCTGGTCGCGGAACAGCAGCACCGAATAGCGATGGAACGCATCCCATATTGCCGCCGTTTCCTCGGCACCAAGCGGCTCCGCAAGATCTACCCCAAGCACCTCGGCGCCGAAGCTGTCGACCAACCCTTGGAATGATATTGCCATTGATGCCTCTTCAAACAGCAAGCCCGGATGCCGAAAAATAGCGAAGGACATCGACTGAGTGCGGCGCCGCGAAATCGATTTTTTTGCCCTTCCACATCATGCTGCTGCCTGCAGCAAACTTAAGGCCCCACTAGCCCCGAACGCCGAGGGGCAGCTGATCTCGAATGCGCCATCAATCGTGTTTCGGCACGTCATTCAGCAATGTGGCGGCGATGTTTCCGATCAGGCACCCGCTTCGTCATCTCTACCCAGACGGCTCCCCTCTAAGCGGTGGCCACTTCGGTCACGGCATTCTGGGGTGCGCCGGTTCGCAACCGGCTCCTGTGTCAAACGGACGGCCGGCTTTCCAAGCTGGAACGTCTAGCCGAGTAGGGTTGGCGGTCGCCGACCAGCCTGCATGGCGCGAAGGTTGCCCACGAAAATCTCGCCCATGTGCTCGTAGCGCCGAGGTCCCGCCACAGCGCAATTCGGGGTCACGATGACATTCGCCAGCTGCCAAAGCTCGCTCTCATCGGCCAGCCGTTCCATGGTTTCGTCAGTGATCGGCCCTGTGGGCTTGCCGTGGTTGTCGCTGGCGTAGCCTGCGATCCTGCCTGACTTCAGCGCGGCGACCAGCGCCGGCTCGTCGACACATTCACCGCGCGCGATGTTCATGAGATGGGCCTCTGGCTTCATCAACGCGAGTGTCCGTGCATTGACAATGTCGCGCGTCGCTTCGGTGATCGGGCAGGACAGCAACAAAAAATCTGCCGCGGCAAAGACCGCATCGTTCTCGGTCGCTGGCAGGATGTGCCAGGGTCCGTCGTCCGCCGTGCACGGATTGCGCCTGGTTGCGACTACCTGCATGCCGAAGGCATCGGCGAGCTTCGCCACCCGGCGCCCAATGGCGCCGAAGCCGATGATTCCGAGGGTGGTGCCTGCCATCTCGCCGCCGGCATAGCGCCGCCATTCGCCGCGGTCATGCTGGCGCACCGCGCGCAGCATGTTGCGGCTGAACATCAGCATGTAGCAGAGCACCTGTTCTGCCAGCACGACCGTCCCGGCGCCGCGAGAAGTAGTAATCATGATGCCGCGGTCGCTGAAGTCCTGTGCCGTCAGACCGCTGCGGCGGAAAAAGTGGTCTGCACCGGAAGCGCTGATATGCACCCAACGCGTCTGCGCTGCTGCGGCGAGTTCCTCCGGGGATAGGCGGCTCGCGGCAAGGATGTTGGCCGTAGGCAGCAACGCTCTTGTTTCTTCCGGCGATCCGGCGGCAATCACCTCCAGCTCGGGTGCCCGAGCCATCACCTCGTCTCGAAACCTCTCCGAGGAAAATTCATAGGGGACTGTCTCGCCCGGATGATATCGGCGGTCATGGAAGTCGTGCAGGATGACCAGGCGGGTCATTCCGGGTCGACTTCGGCGATGCATTCGATTTCGACCAGATAGTCCGGATTGCCCATCCGGGCTTCAAAGCTGGCGCGGGCCGGATAGTTGCCGGGCACGAAATACTCACCATAGATGCGGTTCATTTCTCCGACATCGCCGATGCGCGGCATCACCACCGTAGTCTTGACGGCGCGATCGAGCGACGACCCGGCGCCCTCCAGAATCGTCTTCAGATTTTCCATGCATTGATACATCTGGGCAGTGAAATCGCCGCGCGGGATCGATCCGTCGGGCCGGCGCGGCGTTGTCAACGCCGTGAAGATGAGGTTGCCCACCCGCACCGCATGCGATGAGGGGCCACCGGGGATCGCCACCTGCGGGTTCATGATCACCCGACGTGTACTTTTCGTCATTGCTTTTACCCCGCCGGATGCAGGAGTTCCCGCGCCGCTGCGGTCTGCGGAGCGTCGAATATCTGAACCGGTGGCCCCTTCTCAACGATCCGTCCCTCCGCCATCACCACCACCTCAGTGGCAACGCTGCGGGCAAAGCCCATCTCATGGGTAACGATGATCGAGGTTCGATTCCGGATTGCAAGGTCACGGATAACGGTCAGCACCTCTTCGGTCAGGCGCGGATCAAGAGCGGAGGTCGGTTCATCGAACAGCATGATCGGCGGATCCATGATCAGGGCCCTGACGATCGCTACACGCTGCTGCTGTCCCCCCGACAGCATAGCCGGATAGGCATCCGCCTTTTCGCTCAGGCCGACGCGCCTCAGTAGGCTTATTGCGGCATCGACAGCCTTGTCCCGCGGCCAACCGAGGACACCGGTTGGCGCCTCGATCACATTGCCCAACACGGTGAGGTGGGGAAACAGGTTGAAGTTCTGGAAAACCATACCGATGCCTGTACGGAACCGGGCAATCTGGCGCGCGCTGAGCTTCCGGCCGTCCTCTTCCAGTCGATCGGGCAGGATATCCGTACGTCCGATCACGATGGAGCCGCTATCGATACGCTCGAGATGGTTGATGCAGCGCACGAGCGTGCTCTTGCCGGAGCCGCTCGCGCCGATCACTGCCACGGTTCGGCCGGCAGGGATGGCGAGATCCACCCCCTTCAGCACCTGGTTGCTGCCAAAGCTTTTGTAGAGCGCGCGGATGTCGATCACGGCGGCACTCAGATCGACTGCTGCAGGATGGCCTGGTTCGGCCCGAGGAAGGCGACGCGGCGCGATGCAGCCTGCACCATCATCGAAATGGCGAGGATGATGAGGAAGTAGGTGAGGGCGACGATCGTGTAGGTCTGCATCGCCAGGAAGGTTTCGTTGACGATGACGTTGGCGTGGTACATCAGGTCGGGTACCGCGATGATTGAAACCACACTCGTCGATTTGAAGCAGAGGACGAACTGATTGACGAGGCCGGGAACCATCCGGGCGACCGCCTGTGGCAGGACGATCCGGCGCATCAAGCGGGGGTATGTCATGCCGAGCGACTTCGCAGCTTCGAACTGCCCCTTTTCGATCGATTCAATTCCAGCGCGGTACTCTTCCGCCAGATAGCCTGTCGATTGCATGACGAGGGCGATGATCGAACTCGCGACCGCGCTTGTCTTGATACCGGTGATCTCGGGCAGCGCGTAGTGCACCCAGACCACCAGCACCAGGATCGGTGTATTGCGGCAGAACTCGACCAGTCCGGTGACCAGCCAGCGCACCGCTCGCCATCGCGCCAGCATGCCGAGGGCCGACAGTACGCCGGTTGCAAGTGCGATCACGATCGACACGAGGCTCAGCACGATGGTGAAGCCGAGCCCTTCCAGGAACAGTTGCCGGTATTCCCAGATTATCGTGAACGTGCGGTCGAGCATGCTGCCGGCCCCGTCGCGGCGCTACTGCTTGAATGGATTCGTCCGCTCGAAGTAGCTGTCGTAGAGCCGCTGGACGGTGCCGCTCGCGACCGCCCAGTGCGAGAAGCTGTCGAGGAAGGATTTCCAGTCCGGGTCGCCGTAGCGCACCGCCCATCCGTTCGGCGCGCTGAACAGATCCTGGTCCGGGAAGCCGATCTTGGCCCAGGCGGCGTTCTCCGGAATTGCCAACCACCAGCGCACGGTGAAGGTCGACATATAGGCCGCATCGGCATCGCCGCGGCGGACCGATTCGATGATCTGGATGTTGGAATTGACGTTGAGCGCCAGGATCTTTGCCTTGGGGAACATGCGGCGCGCGGTTTCGTGGTCGCCGGTACCTGCGACGACGGCAATCGTCGCGCGCGGATCGTTGAAGTCCTTGGGCGCTGCGAATTCCTGCTTCGCCGTCTTGCTGATCACGAAGTTCACGCCCTTCTTGTAGAAGGGGGCGATGTAATTCACTTCCATCGCGCGCGGAGCATTGAAGACGAAACTGCCTCCGAAGATGTCGCAATCTCCGCGCTTAAGCGACAGCACAGCGATGTCCCATTTCACCTCGACGATTTCGAACTTCACCTTCATCCAGTTCGCGAGTTCGGTCAGCAAGTCGATGGTGACGCCGTGCCACTCTCCGGTCTTCGCATCCTTGAAGGACTCCGGAGCGATCTGTGCCACACAGGCCTTGATGACGCCCGACTTCTTGATCTTGTCCAAGGCCGATTCCTGCTGTGCCGTGGCGGTCACGGGCAACAGCGTGAGCAAGGCTAGGCAGACAGATATCAGGAACTTCATGATAACCCCCATTTCGTTGCGCCTCACACCGTGATGGGCACCGTGCCGTCACAGCGAGATCAGGATATTGCTGTAGGCATCGAGTTCTGCCCGCCCACCCGGCGGGACCACCGTGGTCGCGTCGTATTCCTCGATGATGCAGGGTCCGGACATGCCGACCGCCAGATCGCTTCGACCCACGATCGGAGTCTCCAGCCAGCCGTGCTCCATGCCGAAATAGGCGGGGCGAGAGCCCGGTCCCTCGCGTCGCTCTTCCCGCGAGGGCAGGAGGCGGCTCGGCACCGTCGGTTGCTCCGGTAGACCGATACCGACGACCTGAAGGCCAACAATCTCCACCGGTTCGTCCGGTCCCGCCCGGTGACCATAGGTCCGCTCGTGCTCGTCGCCGAAGCCGGCCTCAAGGGCCCGCAATGTCGTCTGGTCGATCCGGCCGTCGGGTACCATTACGGTCAATTCGAAGGTCTGCCCGTGATAGTGCATCAATGCGGAGCGCTTCAGCCGCATCTGAGGCGGCGTGAAGCCATCTGCCCGGAGCCGGGCGCGCGCTTGGGCTTCGAGGCCAATGAGGACGTCGTCGAGCCCCGCTGAATCCGCGTCGCGGATGAGATGATGGAAGGTGCGGGAGAAGTGATGCTCGACCTCGGCGTAGATCAGGCCGAATGCCGAAAACAGTCCTGGTGAGGGAGGCACGACGATGCGCTGCATCATCATGTCGCGCGCGATCGCCGCGGCGAAGATCGGGCCATTTCCGCCGAAGGCGAAAAGCGCAAAATCACGGGGATCGCGGCCTCGTTCGGTCGATACCGCCCTGATTGCACGGATCATGTTGGATGCGGCGATCCGGTAGGCACCATAGGCGGCCTGGGCGAGATCGAGGCGAAGCGGTTCGGCGACGCGTTCGGCGAAGACCGCACGCGCCCGAGCCGCTGCGAGGCGAAGTTCGCCGCCGACCAGATAGTCGGGATTTATGTAGCCGAGGATGAGGTTGGCGTCGGTTACCGTTGGCTCGGTACCGCCCTGATCGTAGCAAAGGGGGCCCGGGAAGGCGCCAGCGCTATCCGGTCCGACCTTGAGGCCACCAGCGGCGTCGATCCTGACGATCGAGCCGCCTCCAGCGCCAACTTCGGCCAGATCCACCGCCGGTACCTTGAGTGCATAGCCGGCGCCGGTGAGCAGCCGCGCACCGATCATGATCCCGCCACCGACATGATATTCGGAGGCCCGCGATACGGTACCATTCTCGACCAGCGACGCCTTTGCAGTGGTGCCGCCCATGTCAAACGTGATTATGTTCGGCAGATGAAGGGCGCGTGACAGCGCCTCGGCTCCGATGACGCCGCCTGCCGGGCCGGACTCGATGATATTCATCGGCTTCGCCGAGGCATCCTCAGCCGTCGTAAGCCCGCCGTTGGACTGCATCAGTAAGAGCGGCGCTGCGATTCCGCTCTGCTTGAGCCCGTTACCCAGGCTTTCCAGATAGCTCGCCACGACCGGCTTTACATAGGTGTTGATGACCGTGGTGGAGGTCCGCTCATACTCCTTGATCTCAGGCAGGGCCTCGCTGCTGATGCTGTAGGGCAGGTCGGGAGCGACAGCCTCGATCGCCAGCCGTAGGATTTGCTCGTGTGCCGGATTGGCATAGGCATTGATAAGGCAGACTGCGATTGCCTCGACGCCTTCAGCGAGCAGCGCTTCGACGACTTGGTGCGCCTCGGCCGGATCGAGTGGGATCTGCACGTTGCCCTTCGCGTCCACGCGTTCTGCCACGACCATCCGCAGATGGCGCTCGACGAGGGCCGGCGGCTTTTCCCAGGCGATGTCGTAGAGGCGCGGCATGCGCAACGTGCGAATCTCAAGGATATCGCGAAAGCCCTTGGTCGTGATCAGGCCGGTGCGCGCGCCTTTGCGTTCCAAAATGGCGTTCGACGCCACCGTGGTTCCGTGCCGAACCTCAGACAGGTCAGCCGGCTTCAGGCCGGTGTCCAGAAGCAAGGCGTTCAGGCCGTCAATGATTGCGCGTGCATAGTCGCTGACGGTCGAGGAGACCTTCTTTGTGTGCAGCCGGCCGGTGGTGTCCAGCACTACGATGTCGGTAAAGGTGCCACCGATATCGACGCCGACGGTGAAGGTTCCCATCTGGATCAGTCCACGGCCAGTGGTCGAGCGATGTCGCCACGCGAGACCGGCGGCGTGCCGCTCCATGCCCGCGCGGCGCGCAGGCGAGCCCGCAGCGCCTCCGTCGCCGGGAGATCGAATTCAAGTCCGGCGGGGTCGACGACAACGCCATAGTCTTCCTGCGCCTTGCCGGCGCTGACGTAGCCATTGCGGACGTCGGAGCGCACCAGTTCAGGATCGCGTTCGAGCGGATCTCCCCATCCGCCACCGCCTGGAAGTTCGTGGCGGAACACGTCGCCGCGGCGGATGGTCATTGTCACCTTTCCAGGAAGAGACTGTGCCGTCGGCGTGCCGGGATTGAGGCTGTTGCGCGACCGTTCTCCCGGCGAGCCGCCATACAGGCCGTAGGGGTGGAAGATGTTCCGATCGGCCCGTACCTGCAGTACGGCTTCCTCCTCCAGAAACCTGTACTCGCGGTACATCGCCGCCCCGCCGCGGTACTTTCCGGCTCCCGAACGATCGGGGCAGAACTCGTAGGCGAGGATCTGTAACGGCTGCTCGGCCTCGGTCATCTCCACCGAATGCGATGAGATGTTCGAGAAGATGTTGGCATTTCCCTGCAGCCCATCGGCCCAGGGACGCCCGCCCCAGGCGCCGCAGACGAAGTCGACATAGATGAAGGGCGTCCGATCGGCGTGATAGCCGCCGATGGAGACACCGGTGTTGCCGCCGTCGGAGGCGGCGAAAACCCGGGACGGCAGCAGTTGAGCCAAGGCGCCGAACATGCAGTCGACCATGCGGAAGCCGGTCAGACCGCGTGCCGCGTAGGCGGCGGGAAGGACGGCGTTGGCGATGGTGCCTGCCGGCGCGATCACCTCGATCGCCCGGAACACGCCTTCGTTGTTTGCGATGCCGGCGGGCAGAATGGTCTTGATGGCGCAGTACACGGCCGCCTTAGTGAAGGAGAGCGTGTTGTTGAGCGCGCCCTTCACCTGCGGCGCCGTGCCGGTCCAATCGGCGCTGAAGTGGTCGCCGGTCTTGGTGACCCGAACGAACAGGCGGATCGGCTTGCCGCCATCCACGCCGTCGTCGTCGATCCAGTCTTCAAACTCCGCCGTCCCATCGGGCAGTTCGGCGATGGCCGCTCGTGCGAGGCGCTCGGTATAGTCGTTGATCTCGGTAAGGTAGTGGCGCACGCGCTCTAGCCCGTAGGCGCGTACCAGGTCGAGGAATTGCTGTTCGGCGGTATGGCAGGCGGAAAGCTGGGAGCGCAGATCTCCGAACACCTTGGCGGGCAGGCGGACGTTCTTCTCGATGAAGGCGAACAGCGTCTCGTTGCGGACCCCGCGGTCGTACATCTTCATCAGCGGGATACGCAGGCCTTCCTGATAGATCTCCGTGGAATCGGACGCATTCGACCCGGCGACGCGGCCACCGACATCAGTGTGGTGGCAGATCGTCGCCGCGAAGGCGAGCAGCGCACCGTCCACGAAGATGGGCTTAAAGATGAAAATGTCGGGCAGATGCATGCCGCCGTCGAACGGGTCGTTCATGATGAAGACGTCTTCCGGGGACATTGCCCCGCGGTAGCGGCCGACCAGGGTCTCGAGTGCCGTGGGGATGGAGCCGAGGTGGTTCGGCTGGGTCAGACCCTGGGCGACCATGCGACCCTCGGCATCGGCGAATGCCGTAGAGAAATCCATACCGCCCTTGAGCACTCCGGAATAGGCGGTGCGATAGATGGTGAACCGCCCCGGGTTTCCCGGAGGCTCCGACTCGTGAGAAGAAGGAGCTGTCATGGGAACACAAAAGACACGTTATCCGGCGGAGGTCCGAGAGCGGTCCGTCCGTCTGGTTCTTGACCATCAGGCGGATCACGGTTCGCAATGGGCTGCGATCAGTTCGGTGGCGGCGAAGATCGGCTGCACGGCTGAGGCGTTGCGCCGCTGGGTTCGGCAGGCGGAGCGCGACAACGGCTCCCGGCCTGGTCCGAGCACGGACGATCAGGCCCGGCTGAAGGCTCTGGAGCGGGAGAACCGGGAGCTTCGACAGGCGAACGAGATCCTGCGCAAGGCATCGGCTTATTTTGCCCAGGCGGAGCTCGACCGCCCGTTCAAGCGATGATCGGCTTCATCGATGCGCACCGGGGGGCCTATGGGGTCGAGCCGATCTGCAAGGTGCTGCCGATCGCCCCATCGACGTATCGGGCTCATGCCGCCCGGCGGCGGGATGCGTCCCTGCTGCCGGCCCGGGCACGGCGGGACATCGCCCTGAAGGAGGAGGTCCGGCGGGTGTACGAGGAGAACTTCGGCGTCTACGGGGTGCGCAAGGTCTGGCGCCAGCTCCGCCGCGAGGGGCTGGATGTGGCCCGCTGCACGGTGGCGCGGCTGATGAAGACCATGGGCCTGCAAGGGGTGATCCGGGGCAAGACGGTGCGCACCACGGTGAGCGACAAGGCGGCCCCTTGCCCGCTCGACCGGGTGAACCGGCAGTTCCGGGCGCCCCGGCCGAACGCGCTCTGGGTCTCCGACTTCACCTATGTCCCCACCTGGGCGGGCTTCGTCTATGTGGCCTTCGTGATCGACGCCTATGCCCGGCGCATCGTCGGCTGGCGGGCGAGCCGCACCGCCCATGCCGGCTTCGTGCTCGACGCCCTGGAGCAGGCCCTGCATGAGCGCCGGCCGGTGCAGGGCGGCGGGCTCGTCCATCACTCCGACCGCGGGGTGCAGTACGTCTCGATCAAGTACACCGAGCGCCTGGCGGAAGCCGGGGTCGAGCCCTCGGTCGGCAGCGTCGGCGACAGTTACGACAACGCCCTCGCCGAGACCATCAACGGCCTCTACAAGGCCGAGGTCATCCACCGGCGCGGCCCCTGGAGGAGCTTCGAGGCGGTCGAGTTCGCCACCCTCGAATGGGTCGACTGGTTCAACAATCGAAGACTGCTCGAGCCCATCGGGCACATCCCCCCGGCCGAGGCCGAGCAACGCTACTATGAGGCCCTGACCGAGCCCGCCATGGCGGCGTGACTCAAACCAAACAGCCTCCGGGAAACCCGGGGCGGTTCACCCCAAGCCTGTTGAGCGGGCTTGTCTTCGACGAGACAGGGGACCGATTGACGCCGACCTTCGCCAGCAAGCAGGGGCGGCGCTACCGGTACTACATCTCAGCCAGGTTGGCGCACAGGGCGACCGGCAACGAGACCGGTTGGCGCGTGCGTGCAGAGCAGCTCGAAGCGTTGGTGGGGGAGGCGATCGTGTCTCTCCTGCAAGACCCGCTCCGGCTCATTCCGACTCTCGGCCTCGGACAACGCTCACCCGACGACCTGCGGGCCCTGATCCGAGCTGCAGCGGATCTGGCCAGCCGCCTCGGCGATGGAATCAACAACGGGGCGGGAGGCGCGCTACCCGATCTGCTGGACCGTATTGACCTGCAGCCCGAGATGATGCGAGTCGCCATCAAGGCCGAGCGCATGTTGGTGATGCTCGGCTCCTCACTCGGCTCTCCGGGCAAGGGGGAGACCAGCTTCTCGGTTCCGATCCAGCTGAAACGTCGGGGCGTCGAGACGAAGCTGATATTGGCCGGGCAACAGACCTTGCGGCCCGAGCCTGACAGGCGGCTGGTCGAGTTGGTTGTTCAGGCCCATCGCTGGGGACTGGAGTTGATCTCCGGCGAGGTCACGTCGTTGACGCAGATCGCAGAGCGGCATGGTCTTGATCGAAGCGATGTTGGGCGCTCTCTCCAACTGGCGTTCCTGGCGCCGGATCTTGTGGAGGCGATCCTTGCGGGCACCCAGCCCGTCAACCTCACGCATCGGTCCCTCAGCCGCGTCGGCGAACTCCCGCTCGATTGGTCGGACCAGCGGCAGCTCCTCGGCCTCGTCGGCTGACGCCTGGCCGCTCCCGCACCACAGCATCATTTGCACTGGGGACACGGAAAAGGCCTCCAGAGACTGGGGCTGCAAACCAGCGCAAAACCGGAAATCTGGCCGTCTCTCGTCCCCAACTCACCAGCATCAATAGCCAGAAATTGGCTGAACTCCGCGGGTTTACCAAAGGACGCCACGGAGACCGAATTGTACACTAGGTGCATGGTGGGCGGTACTGGACTCGAACCAGTGACCCCGTCGATGTGAACGACGTGCTCTACCAACTGAGCTAACCGCCCGAAGCGAGGCGCAGGGTATAGGTGGCCGGTCCGAACCCTGTCAAGATGGCCGAAAGTCCATTCTCCGGCCGAGCCTCATGCCCCTGCCCACGCGTATCTCCATCTGCGGCATTCCCGAGATCGCGGGCTTCCGCGGCCGGGGCGTGACGCATGTGCTGTCGATGATCGATCCCGCGGCGGAGGAGCCGCCGGTGGTCGAGCATCTGTCGCCGGCGCACTGGTCGCTGCTGCGCTTCCATGACGTCATCGGCGAATACCCGGGCTATCAGGCACCGGTGGTGGACAACGTCCGCGCGGTGCTGGATTTCGGCGACCGGGTGCTGGGCGACCGGCCGGCCGGGCTCGGCAAGATCCTGGTGCATTGCCACATGGGCATCTCGCGCTCGACCGCCGCCGCCGTCATCCTGATGGCGCAGGCGGAGCCGGGCTCGGAAGTGGAGGCCTTCGGGGCATTGCACCGTATCCGCCCGCGCTGCTGGCCGAATTCGCGGATGATCGGCTATGCCGACGACCTGCTGGGCCGAAAGGGTACGCTTATCGCCGCCCTCAAGGAGCATCAGCGCGAGATTCTGAGGCATCATCCCGACATTGCCGAGCTTGTCCGCAACGTCGGTCGCGGCAACGAGCTTCCGGCCGATTAGCTGAAGCCGAGCGATCGGAGAGCCGCCGGCAGCTCGTCGAAATGGTCGATCATGATGTCGGCGCCGAGATCCTTCGGGGGAATGACGGTGTAGCCGAAGCTGACCACGATCGCCGGAATGCCGAGGGCCTTCGCCACCGCCACGTCGTTCATGGAATCGCCGACCATGACGGCCGGCGCGCCGGCGCGGCCCAGGCGCTCGATCGTGGCGGCGAGATGCGCCGGATCGGGCTTCTTCACCGGCAGCGCGTCGCCGCCGACGACAACCGGCAGGCGGGAAGACAGCGCGAGCGCGTCCAGCAGCGCCTCGGACAAGGCCTGGGGCTTGTTGGTGCAGACGCCGAGCGCCGCCCCGGCCGCCGTGAAGCGGTCGAGCGCCTTCTCCACCCCCGGGAAGGTACGGCTGAGGCGGGCGACGTTCGGGCCGTAATGGGCGAGGAAGCGGTTCATCGCCTCCTCCAGCGCATCGCCCTGGATGGGGGTGCCGGCGGCGGCAAAGGCGCGCTCGATGAGCGCCCGGGCGCCGTCGCCCACCATCAGGCGAACGTCGTTCAGGCTGGGCTGGGGCAGCCCAGCCTCGGCCAGGACATGGGCCAGGGCGCCGTGCAGGTCGGGCGCGGTTTCGACCAGGGTGCCGTCCAGGTCGAAGATGAGGGCAGAATCCGATAACCGCTTGATCATCGTCACTTCTTAAACCATTAACCCTGTGCCGATAAGGATTCCTGCAAGCCTTTCAGCGGTATCCATGACCCAGAAGCCCTTTGCCGCCGTCATCCTCGCCGCCGGGCGCGGCACCCGCATGAAATCCGACCTGCCGAAGGTGCTGCATCCCTTGGCGGGGCGGCCGATGCTGGCGCATCTGGCCGGCACCGTCGCCGCCCTGGAACCGGCCCGCTATGTGGTGGTGACGGCGCCGGGCCAAAGCAAGGTCGCCGCTGCCGTCCCCGGCGCGGTCGCCGCGGTGCAGGACCCGCCGCTCGGCACCGGCCACGCCGTCCTCGCCGCCCGGGAGGTGCTGAAGGGCTTCGCCGGCGACATCCTGGTCCTGTTCGGCGACTGCCCGCTGATCCGCAAGGAGACCATCGAGGCCATGCTGGCCGCCCGCGCCGCCGGCCCGGCGGTGGTGGTAATGGGCTTTCGCCCGGCCGATCCGGCCGCCTATGGCCGGCTGATCGTCGGGCCGGAGGGGCTGGAGCGGATCGTCGAGTTCAAGGACGCCACCGCCGAACAGCGGGCCATCGGCCTCTGCAACGGCGGCGTCATGGCGCTGGACGGCGCGGTCGCCTTCGACCTCCTCGCCGGCATCAGGAACGACAACGCCCAGGGCGAATATTACCTGACCGACATCGTCGCCGCGGCACGGGCCCGGGGCCTTTCCTGCGCGGTGGTCGAGGCCGATCCCGAGGAGGTGCTGGGCATCGACAGCCGGGCCGGGCTCGCCGTCGCCGAGGCCATCGTCCAGCGCCGTATGCGCCGCGCCGCGATGGACGGGGGCGCCACCCTGATCGACCCCGAGACCACCTGGTTTGCCCACGACACCCGCATCGGGCGGGATGTGGTGGTGGAGCCCAACGTCTTCTTCGGCCCCGGCGTCAGCATCGGCGACCGCGTGCTGATCCGCGCCTTCTCGCATCTGGAAGGCACCTCGATCGAGGCCGGCGCCAGCATCGGGCCCTTCGCGCGGCTGCGGCCTGGCGCGAAGCTCGGCCCGGACGTGCATGTCGGCAACTTCGTCGAGGTGAAGGCGGCGAGCCTCGAGGCAGGCGCCAAGGTCAACCACCTCACCTATATCGGCGACGCGCGGGTGGGGGCCAAAGCGAATGTCGGGGCCGGCACCATCACCTGCAACTACGACGGCTTCGGCAAGTACCACACCGATATCGGCGCCGGAGCCTTCATCGGCTCCAACTCCTCGCTGGTCGCGCCCGTGTCGATCGGCGACAACGCCATCGTCGGCGCCGGCAGCACGGTGACTGAGGACGTGCCCGCGGGTGCGGTGACGGTCGTGCGCGGGCCGCTGTCTCAGCGGGAGGACGCGGCGGAGAGGTTCCGGGACAAGGCGCGGGCGCGCAAAGCCGCCCAGCAGGCAAAGAAGGGCTGAACCCATGTGCGGCATCGTCGGCGTCATCGGACGGGAACAGGCGGTGCCCCGCCTGATCGAGGGACTGAGGCGGCTCGAATACCGCGGCTATGACAGCGCCGGGGTGGCGACCCTGGTGGAGGGGCGGATCGACCGCCGCCGGGCCGAGGGCAAGATCGCCAATCTCGCGGCCCGGATTGCAAGCGAGCCGCTCGGCGGCACCGCCGGCATCGGCCATACCCGCTGGGCGACGCATGGCGCACCGACCGAGCGCAACGCGCATCCGCTGGCGACCAAGAAGGTGGCCGTGGTCCATAACGGCATCATCGAGAACTACCGGGAACTGCGCGACGAGCTCAACAAGCTCGGCTACGTGTTCCAGTCCGAGACCGATACCGAGGTCGCAGCGCAGCTGATCACCCGTTATCTCGATGAGGGGATGGAGCCGGAGAAGGCGACCTCCACGGCGCTGAAACGGCTCGACGGCGCCTTCGCGCTCGGCATCCTGTTCGACGGCCACCCCGACATCCTGATCGGGGCGCGGCGCGGCAGCCCGCTCGCCATCGGCTATGGCGACGGCGAGATGTTCCTGGGCTCCGACGCCATGGCCCTGGCGCCGATGACCGACAAGATCTCCTATCTCGACGAGGGCGACTGGGTGGTGCTGGACCGCCAGAAGGCCGTCTTCCGCGACGAGAACGACCGGGAGGTGAAACGCGAAATTCGGCTCACCGCGCTGTCGGGTGCCTTGATCGGCAAGGGCAACCACCGCCACTTCATGCTGAAGGAGATCTTCGAGCAGCCGGCGGTGATCGGCGACACGCTGAACACCATGTTCAACCCGGCCTCGCGCCGCATCCAGCTGCCGGACCTGCCCTTCGACCTCGCCACCGTGCCGAAGATCACCATCGTCGCCTGCGGCACGTCCTTCTATTCGGGCCTGGTGGCGAAATACTGGTTCGAGCGCGTCGCCCGTGTTTCGGTCGAGATCGATATCGCCTCGGAGTTCCGCTATCGCGAGGCGCCGCAGACGCCAGGCGGCCTCGCCATCTTCATCTCCCAGTCGGGCGAGACGACCGACACGCTGGCCGCGCTGCGCTATGCCAAGGCGAACGGCCAGCACATCCTGGTGGTGGTGAACCAGCCGGAAAGCGCCATGGCGCGCGAGGCGCATGTGGTGCTGCCCACCCATGCCGGGCCCGAGATCGGCGTAGCCTCCACCAAGGCCTTCACCTGCCAGCTGACGGTGCTCGCCTGCCTCGCCATCGCGACGGCTCGGGCAAGGGGGGCCATCGACGCCGCCGAGGAGGCGAAGCTCTCGGCCGCCATCGCTGAGGTGCCGTCCCGCGCTGCCGAGGTGATGCAACACGACCAGGCGCTGCTCAAGCTCGCGCAGACCATCGTCGAGGCGCGCGATGTGCTCTACATCGGCCGCGGCACGGGCTTCGCCATCGCCATGGAAGGGGCGCTGAAGCTGAAGGAAATCTCCTACATCCACGCCGAGGGCTATGCGGCGGGCGAGCTGAAACACGGGCCGATCGCGCTGATCGACGAGACCGTGCCGGTGATCGTCATCGCCCCCTCCGACCACCTGTTCGAGAAGACATTCTCGAACATGCAGGAGGTGATGGCGCGCGGCGGCCGCGTCATCTTCATGAGCGACAGGAAGGGGATCGAGCGCATCGGCGACGAAGCCGAGGCGACGGTGGAGATCCCCGAATGCGACCCCTTCGTCGCCCCCATCCTCTATGCCATCCCGGTCCAGCTCCTCGCCTATCACGTGGCGGTGCTGAAGGGCACGGATGTCGACCAGCCGCGCAACCTAGCGAAATCGGTCACGGTGGAGTAAGGCGGTCATTGACCGGGTTATAGGGGCGCCCTATGATTCGGAGCAAGCGGCTTGTGACGGTTGTCGAGACGCCGATCTTTCAAAGGCGTGCCGCAGAACTGATGGACGAAGACGAGGTCGCTGCGCTCGTCGAGCACTTGGCACAACACCCGACAGCCGGAGATCTCGTGCCGGGAAGCGGCGGTGTGCGCAAACTGCGATGGCGGTTGCCCGGGCAGGGAAAGCGCGGCGGCGCAAGAGTCATTCACTATTTTCGCGACGAAGAGTTTCCTCTTGTTCTGGTCGATATCTATGCGAAGTCGGAACGTGCCGATCTCTCACCTGCCGATCTCGATCGGATCGGCACATTGGTGATGGAACTGAAACAGGGAAAGCGCAGACGATGACTAAGGCGGGCGAGCGGTTGATCCAGAGTCTTGAAGAAGCCCTGGCCTGGACCCGCGGCGAGCCGGTCGCGGTGAAGGTCCACAAGGTGCGCGTGCCCGTCGAGGTGGACGTCAAGGCGATCCGCCGGCGGATGAAGCTGACCCAGCGCGCTTTCGCGGATCGCTTCGGCTTTCCCGTCGAGACGGTGAGCAACTGGGAGCGCGGGCACCGCCGGCCCGAGGGTGCCGCGCGGGTGTTGCTGACGGTGATCGCCCGCGAGCCCGAGGCGGTGCTGCGGGCGCTGGGCGAGTAGGCCGGCGGGTGCGATGGCGTTCCGATCGGGCCGTCATTGAAATCGCCACCGATGTCTGGAATTTTCCGCGCCGGAAGTCGCATGGTGCGGCGCTTTCCCGGTCGTGACATGGCTTGCAGATGGCTTCGAAGACGACACTCAACGCGAAGAATCTCGAAGCCCTCGGCGCGGCGCGGCTGGCCGAGCTGCTGATCGAAATCACTACCGGTAACGCGGTCGCCAAGCGGCGGCTGCGGCTGGAACTGGCGGGGACCGAGGGTCCGGCGGCGATGGCCAAGGAAGTGCGCCGCCGCCTCACGACGATCGCGCAGTCGCGCTCCTTCGTCGAATGGCATCAGGTGAAGGCACTGGCGGCCGATCTGGAGGCACAGCACCGCGCCATCGTCGAACAGGTTGCGAAGGGCGATCCGGTGGAGGCGCATGACCTGCTTTGGCGCTTCCTTCATCTCGCCGATGACGTGCTGGGGCGCTGCGACGACAGCAATGGCAGGATCGCCGGGGTTTTCGACAATGCGGCGAGTGGGCTCCGCGCGCTGGCGGAAGCGGCGAAGGCCGACCCCAAGATGCTGGGCGCCCGCGTCTTCGATTTCCTGAATGCCGATCCCTACGAACGGGTCGAATTGATCGGCGTCCTGGCCCCCGTTCTCGGAAAGGAGGGACTGGCGCAGTTGCGGGCGCGGTTCCTCGATCTCGCGAAGACGCCCGTCACCCGGCCGCCACAGGATCAGCGCAAGGTCGTGATGTGGAGCTCCCAAGGAAAGATCTACGAGGACGATATCGAGGCGCGCCGGCGCGAGAGCACGACCCGCCTGGCGCTCGAGGCGATCGCCGATGCGGAAGGCGATGTCGATGCCTTCATTGCGCAGCAGGAGGGCAAGGCGAAAGGCGCCCCGCAGGTCGCGGTCGCCATCGCGCGTCGACTCCTCGACGCTGGGCGAACGGAGGAAGCGCTTAAGGCGATCGAGGCGGTCGACATGGAGCGGCAGCGCTGGTTGCCGTACGAATGGCAGGACATGAGGATCGAGATTCTCGATGCGCTGGGACGCGGGCAGGAGGCGCAGGAATGCCGTCTCGCCTTCTTCAAGGAAGGGCTGCGAGCCGACCTGCTGCGCGACTATCTGAAGCGCCTGCCCGATTTCGAGGATGAGGAGGCCGAACGCCGCGCACTGGCTCACGTCGAATCCCAGCAGAGCGTATTGAAGGTGCTCGATTTCCTGACCAACTGGCCGGCGCTGGAGAGGGCGTCGGCCGTGATCCTCAAACGCGCGGCGGAGCTGGACGGCAATCAGTACGAATATCTTGTATCGGCGGCGAAAGCCCTGGAGGAAAAACATCCGCTGGCGGCGACGCTGCTGCTCCGGTCCATGATCGACCATGCGCTCGACAGGGCAAAGAGCGCGCGCTACCCGCATGCCGCGCGACACTTGAAAACCTGCGAGGAACTGGCGGCGCGCATCCACGACTACGCCGGATTCCCCTCGCACGACGCCTTCAGTGCCCGCCTCAAGGGCCTGCATGCCCGCAAGCACGGTTTCTGGAGCTACGCCTCCTGATCCAGGGTTCGTCAATGCGCGAAGTAGTGCATCCCGCCGTCCACGGGGATGACGGCGCCGGTGATGTAACCGGCGAGCGGCGAGGCGAGGAAGGCGACCAGGGGCGCCAGTTCGTCCGGATCGCCGAAGCGGCCGGCGGGGATGTTGCGGGCGATGAAGGCGGCACGCGCCTCCTCGGTCGGGTGCAGGCGGGTCAGGATCTGGACCGAGTTGATGCGGCCGGGCGCGATGCAGTTCACCGTGACGCCATCCGCCGCCACGTCGCAGGAAAGGCCCTTCGACCAGACGTGGAGCGCGCCCTTGGCGGCGCTGGCGGCGTTGAGGGTGCGGGGTTCGACCGAGCCCGAGATGTTGATCACCCGGCCCCATTTCGCGGCGCGCATGTCGGGCAGGAGCGCGCGGGTGAGGCGGCGGGCAGCGTCGAAGTTGAGCGCGAAGGCTTCCTCCCACACGTCCTCGCCCGCTTCGGGGGTGGTGGGGCGCGAGCCGCCGGCGCAGTTGGCGAGGATGCCGATCGGGCCGAGCGCGGTCTGCGCCTCGGCGGCGAGGCGGGTGACCTCGGCGGCTTCGGTCAGTTCGGCCGGCAACAGGACGGGTGCCGCGTGGCCGGCGGCGGTGATCGCATCCGCCACCGCCTGCAGCGCGGCCCGGTCGCGGGCGGTGAGGGCGAGGCGCACGCCTTCGGCCGCCAGCGCCTTCGCCACGCCGGCGCCGATCCCCGTGCTCGCCCCCGTCACCAGGGCGGCCCGGCCCTTCAGCATCAGATCCATGATCGTCTCGTCCCCCGCTGCCCGAAGGCGCGGATCATACCCGCGCTGGGTTAGAATGGCCGCAGTTCCTGGGGGCGTATCGCCGCCGGGGTCCAGAAAAGCCGGGGTGGAAACGCGTGAGCGACGACGACCTGCCGCTGAGCGGCATCCACGATGACCTGCCGCTCCGCGGCATCCGGGTGCTGGATGTGAGTTCCTTCATCGCCGCCCCAGCCGCCGCCGTGGCGCTGGGCGACTACGGCGCCGATGTGATCAAGGTGGAGCCGCCGGGGGTGGGCGATCCGCACCGTGGCAGCTGGAAGAACGCCACCTATCCCCAGGCCGCGGTCAATTTTCCCTGGGCGCTCGACGCCCGCAACAAGCGCTCGCTGGCGCTCGACCTGAAGGCGCCCGAAGGCCGTGCCGCGCTCGAGAGACTGATCGCGACGGCCGATGTCATGATCATCAACTTCCCGCCGCCGGTGCGGGAGCGGCTGAAGCTCACCTGGGCGGATGTCCAGCCGATCAATCCGCGGCTGATCTATGCCTCGCTCACCGGCTATGGCGAGACCGGCCCGGATCGCGACCGGCCGGGCTTCGACGTCACCGCCTTCTTCGCCCGTTCGGGCATTCTCGACGCGCTGCGATACGAGGGACAGCCGGCCGGCTTCTCGCTGCCGGGCCAGGGCGATCGCAGCACGGCGATGACGCTGGTCGCCGCGATCATGATGGCGCTGTACCGCCGCGAGCGGACGGGCAAGGGCGGCTGGGTCGGCACCTCGCTCTATGCCAACGGCGTGTGGTCGACGGGCACGCTGGCGGCCGGCGCGCTGCTGGGGGCGGAGGCGCCGTCGCGGCCGCCACGCGAGAAGGCGAGTTCGGCGCTGGCCCAGCAATACGCGGCGCGCGACGGCCGCTGGTTCCTGCTTCTGGCGCATCCGGAGGAGAAACACTGGGAGAATGTCTGCCGGGGGCTCGGGCTCGAACGGCTGCTGGCGGACTCGCGCTTCTCCGACCGGGCGGGACGGCGGCAGCATGCGGGTATCCTGCTGCGCGAGTTGGAAGCCCTGTTCGCGAGCGAGGACTGGGCGGTCTGGGAGCGGCGGCTGAGCGAGATCGGCGTGCCGTTCAGTCCGATCGCGCGCGTGTCCGACGTGGCGGCGGACGAGCAGGCGCTGCATGCCGGCATCGTCGTGCCCAGCGAAAGCGAAGGGGTGCCGCGTACGCTGGCGACGCCGATCCGCCTCGGCTGGACCGCGATGCGGGCCGCAGGCGCGCCGCCCGCGCTCGGTGAGCACAGCGATCAGGTGCTGGCCGAGGCCGGTCTCGATGAAGCGGAGATCGCCGCGCTCAGGGCCAAGGGCGTCGTCGGCTGAGCTTCAGTGGCTGACGACCTTGCGATTGAGGTGCCAAGTGGCGTGGCCCAGGACCGGCATGACGAAGATGAGGCCGAGGAAGAGCGGCAGCATGGCGATGGCGAGGCTGGCCGCCACGATCAGGCCCCAGGCCGCCATGGTCAGCGGATTTGCGGTCACCGCCCGGATCGACGTGGTCACCGCGTTCGCCAGGCCGACATTGCGGTCGAGCAGCATGGGGAAGGAGACCACGCTGATCATCAGCACCAGGACTGCGAAGACGAAACCGAGGCCCATGCCCAGCACGACCATGGTCCAGCCGGCCTGGGTGGTGAAGACCTCGGCAACGAAGCCCATGATCGATTCCGGCGGTTCCGGCCCGAGCGTCAATCCGTAGATCGACCAGGCGGCACCCAGCCAGAGCAGGAAGATGCCGGCGAGCCAGGCGGCCAGCAGAGCCACGGCGCCGAAGGCGGGCGAGCGCACGACCCCGAAGGCATCCGCCCAGCTGATCTCGATGCCCTGCTCGCGCCGCCGGCTGAGTTCGTAGAGGCCGATCGCCGCCACCGGACCGATCAGGGCGAAGCCCGAGGCGAGGGGGAAGAGCAACGGCAGCATGTCGTTGCCGAAGGCGAGCTGTGCCAGCACCAGGCCGGCGAGCGGATAGACGATGCAGATGAACAAGACGTCGGTTCGGCAGGCGCCGAAATCGCGGATGCCGAGCGCGACCGCCTCCCGCAGGTCGGCGAGAGCGATCCGGCGGATGTTCACCGGCGCGGCGTCCTGCGCGCCTTCCGCGGGTTGGACGGCGCGGGCGGTCCAAGTGACGGCGCGATTCACGCCCCTGAAGAAGTCGAGGCCCCATTCGAGGGGGTTACCGATCGGTGCGCCGCTGGCCATGATCCACCTCCCGAAGCATTGCATCCGGGGCGTCGGGCAAGCTCGATCTGGTGACAACCGGTCGCCGGTCACGAGACAGCCGCAACCCGCCGAAGCCCCGGACGATACGCCGATGCCGGCGACGCGTCTCGGTCAGGACCGCAGACCTATCTGCGCCGGCCCAGGAGAAAGACCGCGATGGCAAGGCCCTGGATGAGCGCGGTCGCGACGAAGAGCTGCGGCGCGGCCGGGTCGGCCAGGAGGTCACGCAGAACGCCGAAGCCGGCGGGCGCGAAGGCATAGAAGGCCTGGGCCATGGCGACGATGAGGGCGACGACGCGGGCCACGTCCTCCTTCACGAACTCGCTCTGCGCGATCAGGGGCGGCATGGAGGTGGTGTTGCCGATGCCGGCGCCGAAGAGGACGACGCCGAGGAGGAGCAGGGGGACGTTCTGCCCGCCGGCGCAGAGGAAGGCGATGCCGCCCGCCATCTGAACGGCGAAGCTGGCCGAGGCGACGAGGCGGCGGTCGGCGCCCGGCGGCATCAGCCAGCCGACCAGCATGCGCCCGCCGATCGCCGCCACCGTGGCGCCACCGAGGGCGAAACCGGCCATCTGCTGGCCGAGGGCGGGGACGAGAAGCGAGTAGAGATGGGCCAGCAGGCCGATCTGGGCAAAGAGGCTCAAGGCCATGCCGGCCGCCAGGGTGAGGAAGGTGACGTCGCGCCAGAGTGCCCTTCCCGGGAGCGGCCGCGCCCGGGGCGAGGCGACGGCCGTCGTGTCGGCGCCCGGCGCGTCGCCGTCGGGCGTCTGGCCCAGCTGCTGCGGCGTCCTGCCGAAATAGAGTCCGGCCAGGACCCACATGGCGAGCAGCATGACGATACCGATGCCGGCGGCGGCGGCCGGAAAGCCGAAGGCGGCGATGGCGGCGACCCAGAGCGGCGAGAAGACCACGCCGCCGATGCTGGCGCCGTTATAGGCGGCGGCGAGTGCCGCCGGCCGGCGGCGGTTGAACCAGGGCGAGACGATGGCATTGACCGCCGCGGCCCCGAGCGTGACCCAACCGCCGCCCGAAAGCGCCGTGGCGGCGAAGAGCTGCCAGGGTGCCTCGGCCAGCGCCCAGCCCGAGACACCGAGCGCCAGCGCCAGCGATCCGGCCCTGGTGACGGCAGGGATGCCGAAGCGGGCATAGAGGCGCGGCAGGTTGACGATGACCAGCGCGCCGACGAGGTAATGCGTGGTGACGGCGGCCGAAACCAGGCTGACCGACCAGCCGCGCATCTCGCGCACGGTCTGCAGGTAGACGGGCGGGCCATAGAAGCCGAGACCCCAGCCGAACATGGCGAGGACGAAAGCGGCGGCGACGACGCGCCAGCCGTGGAAGGGAGCGGAACTCATGGCCGGTTCATAGCGCGGTGCCGCGGCGGGTTGCTTCGGGCAGGGTCGAAGCTACTCCCCCTGGTTCAGGAGCAGGCCGCGGCGGCGGGCCTGGCGGAAGCAGTAGAGGAACATGAAGGTGCCGAGCGCGATATAGACGAGGTCGAGGCCCGCGGCCCAGGCGAGGTGGTCCCAGCGCACGACCTGGTGCGAGAGGATGGCGCGCATGCCCTCGAAGACATGCGCGGTGGGGAGCGCATAGGCGACCGGCTGCAGCCAGGGCGGCAACACGCTGATCGGGTAGTAGACGCCCGAAAGCGGCGTCAGTGCGAAGACGAGGCCCCAGGCGAGGCTCTCCATGCCCTGGCCATAGCGCATGATGAGGCCGCAGATGGCAAAGCCGATGGCCCAGCCCATGACGAGCAGCAGCGCCAGAAAGAGGCCGAAGCTGACCCCGAGCGCGCCCGCCGACCAACCGAAGATGAAGGTCGCCAGGATCATGCAGGGCAGCACGCCGATGATGGTGCGCAAGAGGCTCATGGTGCCGAGTGCCGCGATCATCTCGTAGGGCCGGAGCGGGCTGACGAAGAGGTGGCCGAGGTTCCGCGACCAGATCTCCTCGAAAAAGCAGATCGAGACGCCGAGCTGGGAGCGGAACAGGATCTCCCAGAGGAGCACGCCCGAGAGCAGGATGCCGAAGGCATTGGCGATGTAGCTGGTCTGCGTCGCCAGGAACTGGGTCATGAAGCCCCAGAGCAGCATGTTGACCGTCGGCCAGTAGGCGAGCTCGATCATCCGCGGGACCGAGCTTTTCAGCAGGTACCAGTAGCGCAGCACCAGGGCGAAGATGCGTCCGGGGCTGAAGACGGGATTGGAGCGGGGGCCGGCGATCATGCCGCCTCCGCCGCGCGGCCTTGTCTGCGGGCGATGTCGAGGAAGACCTCTTCCAGAGTCTGGCGGCCGTATTTCTCGATCAGCGCGCGGGGAGCGCCCTGGTCGACGATCTTGCCTGCCCGCATCATCAGCACCTGATCGCAGAGGCGTTCCACCTCGCCCATGTTGTGGGAGGCGAGCAGGATGGTGGCGCCGCTCTGCTTTCGGTAGGCGTCGAGATAGCCGCGCACCCAGTCCGCGGTGTCGGGGTCGAGCGAGGCGGTGGGCTCGTCCAGCAGCAGCATGGTGGGTTCGTTCACCAGCGACTTCGCCAGCGCCACGCGGGTCTTCTGGCCGGCCGAGAGCTTGCCGTAGGGCCGGTCGATGAAGGCTTCGATATCGAGGTCCTTCACCAGGGTGGCGATGCGCGCCTTCGCTTTCGGCACCGCATAGAGGCGGGCATAGACGGTGAGGTTCTGCCGCACCGTGAGGCGTTGCGGCAGGTCGACGTAAGGGGAGGAGAAATTGAGATAGGGCAGCGCCCGGTGGCGCGAGCGCGCCATGTCGTGGCCGAGAACGCGCACGCTGCCCGAGGTGGGGAGCAGCAGGCCGAGCAGCATGGAGATGGTGGTGGTCTTGCCGGCGCCATTGCCGCCGAGAAGGGCGGTGCAGCTTCCGGGAGCGACCCGAAAGCTGACGCCGTCCACGGCGGCGATCTCGCCGAAGCGCTTGGCGAGGTCGCTGACCTCGATCGCGGGAGATGACATGAGGGGAAGATGGCGCGGCCGGCCGGCGCCGGCTAGTCGCGATACCCTTCGATCCCGTTCAAGCCGACCTTGGCGCCGGCCTCGCCGATATCGCGCCAGGTGGTCTTGTCGACCGGGATGCCGTTCTTCGCCCGGTGGACGCGCATGGCCCGTTCGGGATCGCCGGCGATCAGCACCTTGTCGGTGCCCTTGGCGGGTTTCGAGGCGGTGACCCAGGAGATCGACTTCTCGATCTCGGCCAGGATGGCGTCGCGGTCTCCGAGACGGCCCGGATCGATGACGATGGCGAACATGTTGTTGATCGTCCCGTCGCTCTCCATCGTGCCGGGCCGGAGCGTGCCGCCGGCGGTGAGCGCCCCCGCCAGCAGTTCGCAGGCCATCGCCATGCCGTAGCCCTTGTGCTCGCCGAAGGCGAGGATGGCGCCGATCGGGTTCGCGAACATCACGCCGGGATCGTTGGTGGGATTGCCGTCGCGGTCGATCAGGATGCCGTCATCCATCTTCACCCCGCGGTTGTGGGCGACGCGGACCTTGCCCTGGGCGACGCGGCTGGTGGCGAAGTCGAGGATGAAGGGCGGCTGGTCACCGCGCGGGATGGAACAACAATAGGGATTGGTGCTGAAGCGCCCGTCGGTGCCGCCATAGGGGGCGACGAAGGGATGGTGGCCGATGACGTTCACATAGTGGGTGGAGACGAGGCCGGCGGCGGCGCACATCTCGCCCCAATGGCCGATGCGGCCGATATGCGAGCAGTTGCGCAGCGCCAGCACGCAGACGCCATGTGTCTTGGCCCGCTCGATCGCCATCTGCGTGGCCTCGAAAGCCGCCACCTGGCCGATACCGCGGTTGCCGTCCACCACCAAGAGCGCACCGGCATCGAGTGCCACCGTCGGCTTCTGGTTCAGCGGCGTGAAGCCCGATTTCACGTTCATGATATAGCGCGGGATCATGCCGACGCCGTGGCTGTCGTGCCCGCTCATGTTGGCGAGGACCAGATGGTCGGCGATCAGCGTCGCCTCGCGCGGCTCGCTGCCGGCGTGCTTGAACAGGTCGACGGTCAGCGCATGCAGCTTCTTCTCCGCGACGATGATGTCGTCGGGATGGCGATCACTCTTACCCGCCACTGTTTCTTCCTCCCCGCACGGTTCCACAAACGAAGCGCGCCGGGGCTGACCCCGGCGCGCGACACTATGCCAGCGGCGAAGGAGCGAGGCGAGCGGTCAGTCCGCGCCGGCGACGGCCGCCACCGGGGTCTCGCGCGGGCCGGGCGCGACCTGCGGCACGGCCTTCGGCTTCCGGAAGCTGCCGAAGGCATTCACCCCCGCCGTCAGCACCGCGGCGAAGCAGGGCAGCGACTGCGCCCACATCACGAAGGACCACAGCTTCGCTTCCGGATCGTCATGGCCGTAGACGGTCCAGATGGCGGCCCCGGCGAGCCAAAGGAGGCCGCAGAGGAGAGCCTCCTCCCAGGCCATGGCGATCGCCTGCATGGCGGCCGGCTGGTTCTCGCACTTCGGCGTGCGCATGAAGGGCAGCTTGGAGGTGAAGAGGCCGTAGAGCATCGCCTTGCCCACCGAATAGGTGAGCGACAGGCCGGCGATGCCCGCGCCAATGCGCTGGCGGAGGGTGCAGTCGACCCGGGCACGGTACAGCCAGAGGAACTGCAACACCTTGATGATGAAGACGGCGAGTGTGGGAACCACGAAAAGCGTGTTCGGGAACTCGAAATACTGCGGCAGCGCCAGCACGCCGATGGTCCACAGGATGCCGGCATAGGCGAAGACGAGACCCACGGCATCGGCGAACCAGGGCGCCCAGCCGGCGACGAAATGGTACTTCTGCGCTCGGGTCAGCTTCTTGCCGCTCGGCAACAACTCGCGCCAATGGCCCTTCAGGATCTGCACGGCGCCATAGGCCCAGCGGAAGCGCTGCTTCTTGTAGCCGGTGAAGTTGTCCGGGGTGAGGCCCCAGCCGAAGCGCTGGCGGATGTAGACGGAATGCCAGCCGGCCTCCATCAGCTTCAGACCCAGCTCGCTGTCCTCGCAGATGCACCACTCCGACCAGTTGCCGACCTGGTTCAGCGCCGTCTTCCTGATCAGCGTCATGGTGCCGTGCTGGATGATCGCGTTCTCTTCGTTGCGCTGCACCATGCCGATGTCGAAGAACCCGGCATATTCCCAGTTGATCATCTCCTTGAACGGGCTTTCGCCGGCGTCCCGATGGTCCTGCGGGGCCTGCACGAAGCCGACCTCGGAGCGTTCGAAATAGGGGACGACGGACTTCAGCCAGTTGGGCGACACCATGTAGTCGGCATCGATCACGCCGACGACCTCGACATCGGGGGCGGTCCGGACGAGGGCGTAGTTCAAGGCACCGGCCTTGAAGCCCTTCATCACGTCTTCGTGGAAGAAGCGAAAGCGCGCGCCCAGGGCCTCGCAATGCGCCTTCACAGGCTCCCACACCGCGGGATCCTTGGTGTTGTTGTCGATGACGATGACTTCGAAGTCCGGGTAGTCGAGCTCGGCCAGCGAGTTCAGCGTCAGCTTCACCATCTCCGGCGGCTCGTTGCAGATCGGCAGATGGATGGAGACCTTCGGCAGCGGCTTGGAGGTCGTGCCCACATAGGGAAGGAAGCGCCGCTTGGCCGGCATGCCGAAGATGACCTCGGTCGCCTCGATCCCCTCGGTGAGGAGCAGGACCAACAGCATCAGGAGGAGCGGCAACAGGACCGCCCACATGACCGCCATGCCCGGCGCCATGTACTGGGTGAGGGCGGAATAGGCCACCCATACCAGTACCGAGGAGACGACCTGAATCGCGGTCAGATAGGTGATGCGGCCGGCGAAGTTGAGCCGGGCCCAGCGGCCGAGGAACCACAGCATGCCCGGGAGGGCGAGCAGGCTGGCGCCGAGCGCGAACCAGGGTGCGTTCGGCACGCTCGAAACCACGCCGGTCAGCGGGAACTTCGCCTTCCGGTCGGCGGTGAACATGCCCCAGTAGCCGCCGACCGAGCCCTCGATGTTGCGCTTCCAGGGCTGATCGAAGGCTTCCATGATGAAATAGTCGATGCCGCGCCGGTCGGCTTCGTTCAGGAAGGTGCGGGTGACCTCGCCCTGCTTGCCTACGGAGGGTTCGGCGCCACGGCGCATCCGGCCTTCCGAGGGCCAGCCGAACTCGGTGATGACGACCGGCTTGGTCGGGAAGGCGTTCTTCACCTGCTGATAGCGGCTCATCGCGTATTCGACCGCCTTGTCGGAAGGCAGGCCTTCCCAATAGGGCAGCGTGTGGATGGCGATGAAATCCACCTCCGCCGCCAGTTCCGGATGCTCGATCCAGACGTGCCAGGGTTCTGCAGTCGAGATCGGCTGCGTCACCTGGGTCCGGACGCGGCGGATATAGGACATCAGCTGCTCGACCGAGATATCGGCGCGCAACAGCACCTCGTTACCGACCAGCACCCGGGTGACGGCTTTCGACTTCGCCATCTGCGCCACGCTCGCGATCTCACGCTCGTTGCGATCGAGATGGCCATCGATCCAGGCGCCCGCGGTCACCTTGATGCCGTGCTGGGCGGCGTAGTAGGGAATGACTTCGTGGCCGTCGATGGCGGTATAGGTGCGCACGCGCCGGGTCTTGTCGGCGAGGAAGTTCATGTCCTCGGCCACCTGCGCGGGCGTGATCTGATCGCCCTTCTGCGGATCCTGGCCCTCGCGGTACGGGCTGTAGGCAAGGCCGCTGAACGGCTTGTCGAATCCAGGCGGGGTGCGCGGGGGATTCAGCCCCACCCAGGCCACCACGTTCGCCGCCACCACCAGGAGAACCGCAATCACGCTCGAAGCGCGCATGGCTATCGTCGACCTTTCGCCGTCAGTCTGTAGCGGACAACCCGTTGCCGAACTCTTGCAAACGCCAGCGGTTCACCGACCGGTGCCGGGTGCGACAATCTGGCGGACAAACTCCACCCGTCGCGCACCGAGCCTCAGACAGCGGACGCCTCACTCAAACCGACCCGCCTTGGAGGGGCGGACGATCCTCATCGATTTTGCTGGTCCCCGAACCGGCCGTCGCGTTGGACTGCTTCTGAAGGCAGTCCCCGCCCCGCGATAGCCGACATGAGCAGCATATACCGAGCATCTGCAACATTTCCAGGGGTGAACATCGCTTTCGTTTGCGGCGGAATTGGGATCAGGCGAGGGCGAAGACGTGCCATTTCAGATAGGCCGTCTCCGGCAGCAACGGATGGACCGGGTGATCCGGCGCAGCGCCGCCCGAATAAGCCAGCCGCGAAAGCCGCTTCGCCGCTGCAATTCCGCTGGCGCAGGCGTCCAGGAACTCCGGTCCCGGCAGGTGATGGGAGCACGTGGCGAGGAACAGGAGGCCGCCTGCGTCAACTCGTCGCGCCGCCGCTTCCGCGAGCCGCCGATGCGCCGCGAGTGCGGCCGGCAGGTCCTTCCTGTTCTTGGCGAAGGAGGGCGGATCGGCGATGACGATGTCATAGCGGCTTCCCTCGCGCTCCAGCCGCTCCAGCGCCTCCAGCGCATCACGCCGTTCGAAGCGGCAGCGCCCGATGAGGCCGGCCTCGGCGGCGGCTGCTTCGGCCAGATCGAGGGCCGGCTTGGAGCGGTCTATGCCCAGTACGGAAGCGCCGGCCCGGGCGGCGGGCAGCGAAAATCCCCCCGTGTGGCAATAGACGTCCAGCATCCGCATCCCCGGCCGTACGAAACCGGTGAGCAGCGACCGGGCATCGCGCAGGTCGAAGAACCAGCCGGTCTTCTGGCCGCCCATGGGATCGGCGAGGTAGGGGAAGCCCGCCTCTTCGATCGGTATGCGTCCGGGCGCATCGCCGGCCAGCATGCGGATCTCAACGGGCAGCCCCTCCTGGTGGCGGGCGGCGGCGTCGTTGCGGCCGATGATGGCGCGCGGCGAAAGCAGTTCCTGCAGGGCCGATGTGATTTCGGGCAGCAACCGGTCCGCGATGGCCGTATTGGCCTGTACCACCAGCACCTCGCCGCAGCGATCGACGATCAGCCCGGGCAGGCCATCGGCTTCGGCATGCACCAGCCGGTAGAAACTCCCGCCGACCATCCGCTCGCGATAGGAAAGCGCCGCCGCCAGGCGCGCCCGTACGAAGCCGGCATCGATCCTCTCTGCCGGGTCGAGGCTCAGCACCCTGCCGGCGATCAGCGAATGGACGTTGAATCCGGCGAGGGCGAGAGGCCTGCCACGCGGATCGGCCAGACGCACGGTCGCCCCCGGGGGGATGTTTCGGGCGGCCGGGTCGATCTCCAGTTCATTGGCGAAAACCCAGGGAAAACCCTCCAGGACGCGGCGGTCCTTACCGGGGCGGAGACGGACGAGCGGGAGATCGGTGGACATGAAACGAACCGGGTTTCGTTGACGTGACGATGAGCGCCCTCTAGAACCACCCATTCTTACGCCGTGACGCAGGACGCTCGCGGTTGGAGGGGTGGCCGAGCGGCTGAAGGCGGCGGTTTGCTAAACCGTTGTACAGGGTAAACTTGTACCGGGGGTTCGAATCCCCCTCCCTCCGCCAAATCTCGCCGATTTATCCGATGGCCCGGGTCATACCCGACACAGCCGCCCCGGGATTCCGCACCGGGGTAACGGCTTTCTTCGCGATGCCGCCTGCTGAGCGGTTGCAAGGCGGGGCGTTTTTTCTGTTGCGTCTCGTCCGGTGACATTCGCTTCTACGAATGGCTACTGGAGGAGGCGGAAGTCTTCTGGAACCACGATCGGCCGAACGTATCGCTTTCGACGCCTATGGCATCGGGAGATTGTGGTGAGGGAAATTTTGTCTCGTTGGAACCTGTCTCGCCGATTGAGGCGCACATAGAGGAGCGTCTTGAAGGCAGCCGTCATCGCCGTCGCGGGTGGGGTATCCACGATCTGTTCGACCGTCCCTCACCACGCGGCCTCGAGCAGGCGGAGCGAGGCCTTGATCTGTTCCTCGTCCGAGCGGACGCCCGCATTGGCGTTGAAATTCCTGACCGTCCCCTTGGCGATGCCGAGCAATCCGTCTTTCGGGATATCGAGCTGGCGCAGCCGGGTGGGCACACCGATGCGGGTGTAGATGCCCTCGAGGGTCTCCGCCACGGCGAGCGCCGCTTCGGAGGCGGTCATGCCGTCGCGCCAGACCTCGAGCGATTCCGCGACGCGCCGGGCCGATGGAAGGTCGATCGCCTCCGCGATCCTGATCGCGGGCGCATGCACGACCGAGGTCGACTCTCCCTGGCCGACATGCGGGTAGAGCACGTGCAGCGCGGTGGAGACGGCATAGTTGCCCGAGAAGGGGCCGCCCCGGATCAGCGCCACGCCGTCGTCCTCGGCACGGTTCTGCAGGAAGGCCGCCATGCAGAGATCGGTGCGCAGGGCCGGGTTGTCGAGCTCGTCCATCAACCGCAGATAGGCGGCCCGGGCCAGCCGGAAGGCCTGGTTACGGTCGCCGTCGGCGAGAGGGTTCAGGGTCACCTGGGCCATCGCCCCAACCGTCGAGGCGAAGACGGTGGTCGCGGTGGAACGGATGACATCGGGCGGTGCGCTCAGAAGGACGCCGTCGTCGACGAAGACCGCCTGCGGGCGGGTTTTGGGGTCGAAATATTCCATCCGGTGTTCGAGATCGGGATTCTTCAGACCGGTGCCGGCGCGGTTCATCGAACTGGTCGGCGTGGTCGGGATGTTGATGATCGGCAGTTTCGGGGCCATCAGCCTCGGGCTGTAGGCGGGCCGGCCTTCCGGATACTGCGTCATCAGCGCGAAGGGATCGCCCGTCTCGCCGAGGAAGATCGCCACCGCCCGCACGGCGACGATGACGCTGCCCCCGCCGACGGCGATGAGCAGATCGGCCTTCGCCTCGCCGGCGGCCGCCTTCGCGGCCAGCACGGATGCGAAAGTGGAATCCTTCTCGATGCCGTCGAACACGCCGGCGAAGCGGGGCCCGAGCGCCGCCGCGATGCGTTTCACCGTGTCGGTGCGCCGGTTGACCGAAGGCGAGCAGATCACGAAGGCCCGCCCGGCCCCGGCGCGCTGCACTGCCTCCTGCAGTCCTTGTTCGATGACCTCGGCGCCGCAATAGAGCCGCCACGGATAGCCCGCCGCCCTGATTCCCTTTCGGTCCATCGTTTCCTCCATCATCGGATTTTCCGACAGTCATAGCGGGCCGGAGGGGTCTCGTCGCCGGCCGGCTTACGATGCGCAAGCGGCCGCCGATGTGCTAGAAACGCGCCGACGCATTCCAGCCGGTCCGATTTCCGAACACGCATGCCGACCGGCCAACAGAAATCTCCCGCCGCCGATCTGCCGCGCCTCGTCGGGTTGCTGGTCCTGTTGGCCGCGGCCTGTGCTCTGCCGTTCCTGGTCGGCAGTTTCCGCATCTACCAGTTCACCCTCGCCGGGACCTATGCGCTCGCCATTCTGGGGCTCAACCTCCTGGTCGGCTATTCGGGGCAGGTATCGCTCGGCCACGGTGCCTTCTATGCGCTGGGCGGCTATGTCACCGCCGGGCTGATGACCCATTACGGGTTGAACGCCTACCTCACCCTCCCGGTCGCCGGGCTGGTCTGTTTCGGCATCGGCCTCCTGGTGGGTTGGCCCGCCGCCCGGCTGCCTTTCCTGGCGCTGGCCCTCGCCACCTACGCACTCGCCGTCGCGCTGCCGCAGTTCCTCAAATCCTGGATCTCCGCACCCTGGACGCTCGGCGTCCAAGGCATCTACATCGACAAGCCGGCGGTGCCATCCTTCCTGCCGCTCACCTCGGACCAGTGGTGGTATTTCGTCACCCTGGCGGCGCTGGTGGCGGCGCTGTGGAGCGCCGGCAACCTGACGCGCGGGCGCGTCGGCCGGGCGATGGTCGCCCTGCGCGACCATCCGATCGCCGCAGGGGCGAGCGGGATCGACGTGGCCTGGTTCCGCACGCTCGCCTTCGGTACCGCGGCCGCCTATGCCGGGATCGGCGGGGCGCTGGCGGTGCTGGTGACGGACTTCGTCTCGCCGGACCGCTACAGCTTCTTCTTCTCCATCCAGTTGCTGGTCGGTGCCGTCCTGGGCGGCGTGCATTCGGTGGCCGGGGCGGTAGTGGGCGGACTGGTGATCCAGTTCCTGCCGGTGCTGGCGGATCTCATCAGCCGGAACCTGACCTGGCCGGCCTATGGCGCTCTCCTCATCGCTTCGGTCTGGCTGGCGCCGAACGGCCTGGTCGGCATCTACCAGCGCTGGCGCCGGTATCGTGGCCGGTCGTGAACCGCTCTGCCTCGGCCGCTTCGCCGTGGCGGCGGTTTGACAAATCGATCGATCCCTGCGTGACTGCGATGATGTTCGAGAATTCGGCCTTCCGACGCTTCCGGCATCACGGCGCCAGCCTGCACGCAGGCCTGTAGCCCCGGCCTTCCTGGCGCGCCTTGCCCCGGGTTGGTTCGGGGCGATCTTCTCTTCCCATCGATTTCCCGCGCGCCCTCCGGCGGAGGTGCCTGCTGTTCACTCCTATTGGGAGCCCCCATGATGTCCCCGTCCACCGCCTCCAGGCGTCCCCCAATTATCCTCGCGGAAACCGAAGCCGAGCGCCTTTCGGCCCTCGCGCTGCAGATGGAACACAGATCGCCCTTCGCCGCGAGCCTCCTTCTCGACGAGATCGAGCGCGCCGAACTCCGCCCGGACGCGGAAGTGCCCGCCGACGTCGTGCGCATGCGCTCGACCGTGGTGTTTTTCGACGATTCACACGGAACCACCAGAACCGTCCAGGTCGTCTACCCCACCGAGGCCGATGTGGCGGCGGGCCGGATCTCGGTGATGGCGCCGGTGGGCGCCGGATTGATCGGCCTGGCGGCCGGGCAGAGCATCCGCTGGCCGGACCGGGACGGGCGCGAACGGTCGCTGCGTATCCTCCGGGTTCTCCCGCCCTCCGACTGAGCGCTGCCGGCCGCGCCCGCTGTCGATGCGCCGCTGTCCATCCCCGCGGCTTTGCCAGTGGCGCGCGGAGGGACGGCGTGCAGTAATCGGGGCAGGCGGCAGGAAAGGCCGGAAAAGATGCAGGTTCCCTTCCCCTTCACCACGCGTCCCGAGATCAAGGGCAATTTCGGCGTCGTCTCGACCACGCATTGGATCGCTTCTTCGGCGGCGATGGGGGTGCTCGAACGCGGCGGCAACGCCTTCGACGCGGCGGTGACGGCGGGCTTCGTCCTGCACATGGCCGAGCCGCACTTGAACGGTCCCGGCGGCGACCTGCCGGCGCTGATCTGGAGTGCGAAGTCCCAGAAGATCGAGGTGCTGTGCGGGCAGGGACCGGCCCCGGCCAGAGCCAGCATCGCGCATTTCCGGGACCTCGGCCTCGACCTGATTCCGGGCTCCGGCCTGCTCGCGCCTTGCGTGCCGGGCTCGGTCGACGCCTGGCTTCTGATGCTGCGCGACTATGGGAGCATCAGCCTGGAGGAGGCGCTCGCCCCGGCCATCCACTATGCGCTGCAGGGCTGCCCGCTGGTGCCGCGGGTGATCGACACCATCGCTTCGGTGGCCGACCTGTTCCGCGACGAGTGGAAATCCTCGGCGGCCGTCTGGCTACCGAACGGCGACCTGCCGAAGCCATTCGCGCTCTTCCGCCAGGAAAAGCTCGGTACCACCTATGCCCGCTTCGCCGCCCTTGCCAAGGATGCCGGCGGCCGGGAGGCCGGTATCGAAGCGGTGCGCCGGGCCTGGCGCGAGGGTTTCGTCGCCGAGGCGATCGACCGCTTCTGCAGGCAGACCGAAGCGATGGATGCTTCGGGCCGGCGGCACAAGGGCCTGCTGTCCGGGGACGACATGGCGAAATGGCAGGCTCATGTCGAGGCGCCTGTCACCTACGACTATCGCGGCTGGACGGTGGCGAAGTGCGGCCCCTGGAGCCAGGGGCCGGCGTTGCTGCAGCAACTGGCCCTGCTCGCGGGCTTCGACCTCGACGCCATGGACCCGGCCGGGCCGGACTTCGTCCACACCGTGGTCGAGGCGTCCAAACTCGCCTTCGCCGATCGCGAGGCGTGGTACGGCGACCCGGACCATGTGGACGTGCCGATGCAGGCGCTGCTCTCGGAGGCCTACAACGCCGAGCGGCGGAAGCTGATCGGCACCACGGCATCGCTGGAGCTTCGGCCCGGCGATCCCACCGGCAGCGGCGCGCGGCTGACCAGCATCAAGGCCGGGGCCAGCGGCGGCGCCGGGATCGGCGAACCGACAGTGGGCCGCCTCGCGGGCGGCGATGGCGCCGTCGACCGGCGCGGCGCGGCGAGCGGCGATACCTGCCATATCGACGTGATCGATCGTTGGGGCAACATGGTGGCGGTGACGCCCTCGGGCGGCTGGCTGCAGAGTTCGCCCAGCATCCCCGAACTCGGCTTCTGCCTCGGTACGCGGGCGCAGATATTCTGGCTGGAGGAGGGGCTGCCCAATTCGCTTAAGCCCGGCAAGCGCCCGCGCACCACGCTGTCGCCCTCGATGGCGCTGAAGGAGGGCAAGCCGGCGCTCGCCTTCGGCACCCCGGGCGGCGACCAGCAGGATCAGTGGTCGACCCAGTTCTTCCTGAAGCTCGCCCATCACGGCATGAACCTGCAGGAAGCCATCGATTCACCCGCCTGGCACAGCGAGCACTTCCCGTCGTCCTTCTATCCGCGACCCTCGAAGCCCGGGCACCTGGGGCTCGAGGGACGATTCGCGGCCGAGACGGTCGAGGCGTTGAAGGCGCGCGGCCACAAGGTGGAGGTGGGTGGCAACTGGTCGGAGGGGCGCCTCTGTGCCGCCGGCACCGAGGAGACGCCGGAAGGCACGATGCTGCGCGCCGGCGCCAATCCGCGCGGCATGCAGGGTTACGCCGTCGGGCGCTGACGGGCTAGTTCAGGAAGTCGAGCACGGCTTGCGCGAAGGCGACCGGGTTCTGCTCGTACATCGCATGGGTGGCGCCGGGGATCATGACGACCTCGGCGCCCTTCACGTGGCCGGGCAGCGTCTCCATATTGGCCCGGAGCAGGCCGCCGGTCTTCTCGCCGCCGATGAAGAGCGTGGGGGTATGGATCCCTTCCGCGTCGGCTCTGGAGAAGGGCGGGCGATTCTCGTTGATCTGCCCGAGCAGCGTGCGCGCGTTGTCGCGCAGCTGCTGACGCCGGGCTTCGGGATGCCGCGCCCAGGCGCCAGGCCCCTCGATACCGTCGAGGAAGACGGTCATGCCGCCTTCAATGTCGCCTGCGGCGATCTTCTCCGCCGCGGCGGCGAAGCGGGCGGCCTGCGAGATCGCCGGCACGGGTCCCGGCGCCAGGGAGGCGTCCATGTCGCCGCCGGGCTCGGCCAGGATCAATCGGCGCAACAGATCGGGGCGCTGTTGGGCGACGCGGAAGGCGATGTGGCCACCACGGGAATGGCCGAGAAGGTCGACCGGGCCGGTGCCGAGCGCCTCGATGAAGGCGATCACGTCCTCCACGTGCTGGGCGATCGTGAAGCCGGGGCCCACCCCGTCCCAATGCGCGGGGAAGAAGTGCCGGAGGCTGGGAGCGATCACGCGGTGCCGGCGGGTGAGTGGCCCGAGCGCCGGACCCCAGATGCGGAAATCGCCGAGCGAACCGTGGATCATGACGAGCACCGGACCCTGGCCCAGTTCGAGATAGGCCATGTCGTAGCCGTTGACGTTGAGCTGCTTCATCGCGGCTTGGTCCCCCCGGGCAGTCGTTCCGAATCATTGTAGCATCCGGGTGCCGCGCGTCGGCGGCGAGGAGAGAACCGGCATATCGTGATTGCTTCGATCCAGGCGCTCAGGGGCGTCGCCGCCCTGGCGGTCCTGCTCTATCACGCCGCGGTGACGGCCGGTCACAATGCGGGCTATGCCGCCGCGCCCTCCAATACGGGGGCCGCGGGGGTCGATCTCTTCTTCGTCATCAGCGGCTTCGTGCTGACCCTCGCCCACTACGACGATTTCGGACGTGCCGGAAGACCGGCGGCCTTCCTGCGGCGGCGGATCATCCGGGTCGTGCCGATGTACTGGGTGGTGACCACCGTGCTCGTGGCACTGCTGTTCTTCGCACCCGGCCTGTTCAACCAGACGACGTTTTCGCTGCGTGATGCGCTCGCCTCCTATCTCTTCATCCAGAGCCGGATCAGCAACGGCGGCATCGGGGTCATTCACGCCGCCGGCTGGACGCTGACCTTCGAGGCGTTCTTCTATCTCCTGTTCTTCGCCTCACTTTTCCTCGGCCGGCGCTGGCTGTTGTTCGGCGTGCCTGTCCTGCTGCTTGCCGGAGTCGCGATTGGGTTCGAGCAGCCGGCCTTGCTGGTCTGGAGCAGCTCGCTGTCGCTGGAGTTCGCCTTCGGGGTCTGGATCGGCGCGGCGACACGGGCGGGCTGGCGGTTGCCCGCCGTGCCTGCGGCGATGCTCGGCCTGCTGGCGGTCGGCGCCATCGTTGCCTCAGGCGAGGCGGGGCTGGTCGCCGGCCACCTCGATCCCTGGCGCTTTCTGATCTGGGGTGTGCCGGCGGCGGCGATCGTCGCCGCCGCCGTGGGACTGGAGCATGCGGGTCTGCCCACGCCCCGGCTGCTGGTCGCTCTCGGCGCCAGTTCCTACAGCCTGTACCTGATCCATGCGCTGATGCTGCCGGCGATCGCCAAGGGCTGGCGGCTGCTCGGCTGGAATGAGGCGGTGCCCGCGGCCGTGTTCGTTGCGACGGTCGTCGCGGTCACCGTCGTCGCGGCGCATCTGTTCCATCTCGCGGTGGAAGCGCCGCTGACCCGCCGGCTCAACGCGCGATGGTCCGCCGCCGATTTCAGGTGAAGAGGGCGCGCACGTCCTCTTCGGTCAGGCTGCCGAGGCCGGCCGCGTCCTCGTCCCACAGCGCCGCCGCCAGCGCGCGCTTGCGCGCCTGCAGGTCCAGCATCTTCTCCTCGACCGTGCCGCTGGCGATCAGCCGGTGGATGAAAACCGGCCGTGTCTGGCCGATGCGATGCGCGCGGTCGATCGCCTGTGCCTCGACGGCGGGGTTCCACCAGGGATCGTACAGGATCACCGTGTCGGCGGCAGTCAGGTTCAGGCCGAGGCCGCCCGCCTTCAGACTGATCAGGAAGAGATCGACGGCTCCCGACTGGAAGCGGCGGACCGGCGTCTTGCGATCCTCGGTATCGCCGGTGAGCCAAGCATAATCGATGGCGCGCGTCTCCAGTTCGGCCCGCACCAGTTCCAGCATCGAGGTGAACTGCGAGAAGACGAGGGTGGAGCGCCCCTCGGCGCGCAACTCCTCGATCAGCGCCAGCAGGCGATCGAGTTTGGCCGAGATGCCGGCCCGCGCCCTCGCGCCGCCGGTCTTCACCAGCCGGGGATCGCAGCACACCTGGCGCAGCTTCAGCAGCGCGTCGAGGATCAGGATACGGCTCTTTGCCAATCCCTGCGCCGCCAGGGCCTCGCGCACCCGGGCGTCCATGGCGAGCCGGGTCGCGTCGTAGAGCTTCTGCTGTTCGGGGTGCAGTTCCACCCGGTCCAGCATTTCGGTTTTCTCGGGAAGGTCGGTCGCCACCTGGGCCTTGGTCCGCCGCAGCATGAAGGGCTTGATGCGGCCGGCCAGCCGCTGGCGGGCGCGGGGATCACTCTTTTTCTCGATCGGCGTGCGATAGGTCCGCGCAAAGCCCTTGGCGTCGCCCAGGAGGCCGGGATTGAGGAAGCGCATCAATGACCAGAGGTCGCCCAGGTTGTTCTCCACCGGCGTTCCGGATAGCGCCAGTCGCAGCCGCGCCTGTAGCGCAAAGGCTGCCTGGCTCCAGGCGGCGGCGGGATTGCGAATGGTCTGCGCCTCGTCCAGCACCACGGCCGACCAGGTCCGCGCTGTCAGGACTTCCCTGTCGCGATGCAGTAGCGGATAGGAGGTGAGGACGAGGTCGTAGGCCCCGATGCGGTCGAAATCCGCCTGCCGGTCGAGCCCGCGCAGCACCAGTACCCGGAAGGCCGGCGCGAAGGCTTCCGCTTCCGAGCGCCAGTTTTCCAGCACGCTGGTGGGCGCCACGATCAGCGCCGGCTGATCCAACTGCCCGGCCGCCTTCTCGACCGCGAGATGGGCGAGCGCCTGGACCGTCTTGCCGAGGCCCATGTCGTCGGCGAGGAGGCCACCGAATCCGGTGCGCGACAGCATCTGCAGCCAGTCGAGCCCGATCTGCTGGTAGGGGCGCAGCACCGCGCGAAAGCCTTCGGCGGCCGGCGTGGGCTGGCGTTCCGGCCACCGGCCGAGTTCGCGCGCCAATGCGACGAGGCCTTCGCCGCCCCGGAAGGCGATCGTGGGCAGGGCCTCGGAGAGGGCCGCGAGATCCCCGGCCGAGAACCGCGAAACCTTCGGCTTGCCCAATTCCAGCTGGGCCGGCGACCAGATCGCCAGCAGCGCCCGAAGCAGGGCTGCCGCGCGCTGGACGGGGATCGGCAGCACACGCCCGTCGGCCAGTTTCACGGCAAGGCGGCGACCGCTGTCCCGGTCTTCGGCCAGCGCGGCCAATGCCGCGCCGGGATCCTCCGATGCGAGTCCGCGCAGCAGGTGCAGCAGGCTCGGCAGGATGTCGACCTGTTCCCCGTCCACCTTCACGCCGATATCGAGTTCGAACCAGTCGACCCCCGAACCGGCGACGGTCCCGTCGCCGGCCTGCAGGTCGATTTCCCAGTCCTCGCTGTCGGGAGATGCCAGCTCGAGGTCGAAGGCGTCGTCGGACTCGATATGCCAGCCTTCCGCCTCCAGCCGGGGGCGGTCGTCCAGCATGAAGCCCACGAAATCCTCCGGCGCGCTGTCGAAGCCGAAGGCGAACCACAGCCGCTGGCCGGGCTGGGTATAGAGGCCAGGGATCGATTGCAGTCGCCTGAGGCCGCTCGCCGTCAGCCGATCGGCCAGACGCCGCTCGGCCTTGAGGTCACGGTACACCCGGGTCAATCCCGCATCGCCCTTGATCAGGACTTCCCGGCGCATGTCCACCTCGGGGAACCGATGCCCGTCGTAGTCGAAATGCACCTGCAGCACGGCCAGCGGCGGGAGGCCATGCGTGTCGCGCGAGCGCGCGAAGCCATAGCCGTAGGAGCCGGCCGGGGGCGGCGTGCGCTCGATCCGGGTCAGTCGCGCGAACGGCCGGGGCGGCACCTGCAGGTCCTGCGTCTGCGGCATGTCGGCCGGCTGCACGAACCCCTCGGCCCAGGGCTGGAAGGCCCGGCGCAGCCGCTCCGCCACCTCCATCAGGGCATCGCCGGGCACCGGCGGGATCGCGATGAGGCGCGCGGCGGCGAGGTCGGGCAGGCCGGTCTGCAGCGGTCCGACGGCTCCGCTCTCCGGGTCCAGGTAGTGGGGTGGGCTGAAGGCGAGCGCAATGGTTTCCGGTTCGCCCTCGATCTCGAAGCGGAACACATGCCCGCCGCCGGGCGCGGTGGTCCAGCGCCCCTCGGCGCGCCGTGGTCCGCCATGCGAGAGAAGGGGGCCGTCCGGGCTCAACCAGTGCGCCCGGCCGGTCGCCAGCATCTGCTCCAATACGAAGGCGCCGTCCTTGCTTTCAAGGATGTAGGTGAATCCCGGCCGGGCATAGCTCCTCCGTGATGCGATCGACTGCAGGATGGCGATGTCCGAGGCGCGCAGGAACTTCGCCGGTGTCGCGGCACGCGCGCCCTGTGCGTCGTAGTCCTTGGGGTCGTCCGTCGGCGTTCCGTGCTTGTCCAGCCGCAGCACCTGGGGGACAACCGCGAGGTGGCCGCGCTCCTCCGGCGACACGACATAGATCAGACGCTGGCGCAGTTCCGGTGGATAGGCCTCGCCGGCGCGGTGCAGGTCCTTCTCCAGTTGGGCGAGCCAGTCGGCGAGCTGCGTCGGCAGCACGCCGGTGTCGGCCAGCATCGCCTCGCGCCGCCACAGGATCAGCGCCGCCACCACGTGCTTGCAGTTCACCTCGACCGGACAGGAACATGCCCCCTCGACGCGGATCGCCCCGCTGCGGCCCTCGCGCAAGTGGATGGTCTGGGTATAGGGCAGGTATTCGCTGCCCTTTACCTTCGATTGGATACGGAGACCGCCCGGCTCCTGCTCAATCGCGACGAGGCCGGCCCGCTTCTGGCGGTCGTATTCCAAGCCACTTTCGAAAGCGCTCCTGGGATAGCTCTGGGCACGCAGAACCTGGTCCGTCAGCGTTTCGGCCAAAGCACGCGGCGAGGTCATGCGCGGACAGGCTCCGTCCGCATCACCGCGGCAGCGAGCTCGACCCCATCAGGAACTCGTCCACCGCCCGGGCGCATTGCCGTCCCTCGCGGATGGCCCAGACGACCAGCGACTGGCCGCGGCGCATGTCGCCGGCGGCGAACAGCTTCTCGACCGAGGTGCGGTAGTCCATTTCGGTGGCGCGCACATTGCCGCGTGCATCGAGCGCCACGCCCGATTGTTCCAGCATGCCGGGCTTGCGCGGGCCGACGAAGCCCATGGCGAGGAGAACGAGATCCGCCTTCAGCCGGAAGGTGCTGCCTTCCACCTCCTGCATGCCGATGCGGCCGTCGGCGCCCTTCACCCAATCGACATAGGTGCATTCCAACGCCTCGACCTTGCCTTCCGAACCGACGGCGCGCTTCGTCAGCACGGCGAAATCGCGCTCGCAGCCCTCGTCATGGGAGGAGGAGGTGCGCAGCTTCAAGGGCCAGTCGGGCCAGGTCAGGGCCTTGTCTTCCCGCTCCGGCGGCTTCGGCATCACCTCGAGTTGCGTCACCGATGCTGCGCCGTGGCGATTGGAGGTGCCCACGCAGTCGGAGCCGGTATCGCCGCCGCCGATCACGATCACATGCTTGCCAGTGGCCGAGATGGTGCCACGGGGAGCGGCGCGCACCTCGTCGTCGCCGGCATTGCGCTTGTTTTGCTGGGTGAGGAAGTCCATGGCGAAATGGATGCCGGCGAGTTCGCGCCCCGGGACCTCGAGGTCGCGTGGATGCTCGGCCCCGCCGGTCAGCGCCACGGCGTCGTATCCCTCGATCAGTGACTTGATGGAAATGGTGGTGCCGACCTCGACGCCGGTACGAAACTCGACGCCCTCTGCCTCCATCTGGCGGATCCGGCGGTCGATCAGGTGCTTCTCCATCTTGAAATCGGGAATGCCGTAGCGCAGCAGGCCACCGATCCTGTCGGCCTTTTCGAACAGTGTCACCGCATGACCGGTACGGGCCAGTTGCTGGGCACAGGCCATCCCGGCGGGGCCGGAACCGATCACGGCCACGCGCTTGCCGGTCTTGGCGGCCGGAACCAGCGGGCCGATCCAACCCTCCTCCCAGCCGCGGTCGACGATGGCGCATTCGATCGATTTGATCGTCACCGGGTTGTCGTCGATGTTCAGCGTGCAGGCGGCTTCGCAGGGAGCGGGGCAGATGCGGCCGGTGAATTCCGGGAAGTTGTTGGTGGAGTGCAGCATCTCGAGCGCCTGCTGCCACTTGTCCCGGCGCACGAGGTCGTTCCAGTCCGGGATCAGGTTGTTGACCGGACAGCCGTTGTGACAAAAGGGAATGCCGCAATCCATGCAGCGCGCGCCCTGTCGGCCGATCTCGGCCGCGGGCAGCGGCTTCACGAACTCACGCCAGTTCTTCAGCCGTGTCTCGACCTTCTCGTAGGGACGGTCCTGACGCTCGATCTCGAGGAATCCGGTGGGAAGACCCATGGGTATGACTCTGGAATGTCAATGTGGCGGGTTATTCGGCGGCGACAGCGGCGGACGCGGCCGCGCGCATGTCGCTCAGCGCCCGGCGATAGTCCCTCGGCATCACCTTGATGAACCGGCCGCGCGCATTCTCCCAGTCTTCGAGGAGCGCGCGCGCCTTGGCACTGCCGGTATGCAGCGCGTGCCGTTCCACCAGGATACGCAGGCGTTCCGCATCGAAGCACAAGGGATCGCCCATGCCGCTGTCGCCGACGTCGATGGACCGATGGTGGGGTCGTCCCGTGTCATCGCCGCCTGCTGCCGGTCCGACCGGAGCGAGATCGACCATGGCCGGGTTGCACAACGTCCGGAACCGGTCCTGAGGATCGTAGACATAGGCGATACCGCCCGACATGCCGGCCGCGAAGTTGCGGCCGGTATCGCCCAGCACCACCACGACGCCGCCGGTCATGTATTCGCAGCCGTGGTCGCCCACGCCTTCGACCACGCATACCGCGCCCGAGTTGCGCACGGCGAAGCGTTCGCCCGCCACGCCTTCGAAATACGCCTCGCCGGCGGTTGCGCCGTACAGAACGGTGTTGCCCACGATGATATTGGCGGCCGGGTCTCGCTTCGAGTCTTCGGGCAGCCGGACCACGATGCGGCCACCGGACAGTCCCTTGCCGACATAGTCGTTGCCGTCGCCGGTGAGTTCCAGCGACACCCCGCGCGCCAGGAAGGCGCCCAGGCTCTGCCCGGCTGTACCGGTGAGGCGCAGCGAGATGGTGTCCTCGGGCAGGCCGGCATGGCCATGGCGCCGGGCGACCTCACCCGAAAGCATCGCGCCCACGGTACGGTTCACGTTCTGCACCTGCCGCTCGATCACCACCGGTTCACCCTTCTCGAGGGCGGCGGCTGCGGCGGCAAGCAGGTCCTGGTCAAGTGCCCTTTCCAGGCCGTGTTCCTGACGCTCGCTGTTCCAGACGGCGATGCCGGGGCGGGCCGGGGCCTGGTAGAGGATCTTCGACAGGTCGACGCCCTTCGCCTTCCAGTGGTCGACGGCGCGGCGCATGTCGAGCTTGTCGACCCGGCCGATCATCTCGTTCAGCGTACGGAAGCCCATGCGCGCCATGATTTCGCGCAGTTCCTCGGCGACGAAGAAGAAGAAATTGATGACGTGTTCGGGCTGTCCGGTGAAGCGCTTGCGCAGGATCGGGTCCTGGGTCGCCACGCCCACCGGACAGGTGTTGAGGTGGCACTTCCTCATCATGATGCAGCCGGCGGCGATGAGCGGCGCGGTGGCGAAGCCGAACTCGTCGGCACCCAGCAGCGCGCCGATGGCGACGTCGCGGCCCGTCCGCAACCCCCCGTCGACCTGCACGGCGATGCGGCCGCGCAGGCCATTCAGCACCAGCGTCTGCTGGGTCTCGGCGAGGCCGATCTCCCAGGGCGAGCCGGCATGGGTGAGGGAGGTGAGAGGGGAGGCGCCGGTGCCGCCCTCGAAACCCGAGATGGTCACGTGATCCGCACGCGCCTTGCTGACGCCCGCCGCCACTGTGCCGACCCCCACTTCGGAGACCAGCTTCACCGAAACGCGGGCCTTGGGGTTGGCGTTCTTCAGGTCGTGGATCAGCTGGGCCAGATCCTCGATCGAATAGATGTCGTGATGCGGTGGCGGTGAAATGAGGCCGACGCCGGGCGTCGAGAGGCGCACGCGGGCGATGTTGCGGTCGACCTTGTGCCCCGGAAGCTGGCCGCCCTCGCCGGGCTTCGCCCCTTGCGCCATCTTGATCTGGATGTCGTCGGCGTTGACCAGGTATTCCGTGGTGACGCCGAAGCGCCCCGAGGCCACCTGCTTGATCGCCGAGCGCATGGAATCGCCGTTCGGCAGCGGCGTGAAGCGGTCCACTTCCTCGCCGCCCTCGCCGGTGTTCGACTTGCCGCCGATTCGGTTCATGGCGATGGCGAGCGTGGTATGCGCCTCGCGGCTGATCGATCCGAAGCTCATGGCGCCGGTGGCGAAGCGCTTGACGATCTCCTTCGCCGGCTCGACCTCCTCGATCGGGATAGCTGTGTCGGCGTACTGCAGGTCCATCAGTCCGCGGATGGTGAGCAGGCGCTCCGACTGGTCGTTGATCGACCGCGCGAAGGCCTTGTATTCATCGGGCAGGTTGCCGCGCACGGCGTGCTGCAGCCTGCCTACCGACTGCGGCGTCCAGGCGTGGTCCTCACCGCGCAGGCGGAAGGCGTAGTCGCCGCCGGCATCGAGCATGGTCCGGTAGATCGGATTGTCGCCATAGGCGTTCTTGTGCCGCCGCACCGTCTCCTCGGCGATTTCGGCCCAGCCGACGCCTTCGATGGTGGTCGCGGTGCCGGTGAAGTACTTCTCCACGAAGCCGCTGGACAGACCGATCGCATCGAAGATCTGCGCGCCGCAATAGGACTGGTAGGTCGAAATGCCCATCTTGGACATCACCTTCAGCAGGCCCTTGCCGATCGCCTTGATGTAGTTCTTCTGCACCTCGTAGGCCGTCAGCGGCAGGCCATTCTGCAGCCGGATCTCTTCCAGCGTGTCGAAGGCGAGGTAGG
>Ga0164290_1000720_pt1 | contig 87828 bp, 77 predicted proteins | sample Micstemetagenome_FD_108782 | JGI IMG/M metagenome (GOLD analysis project Ga0164290, IMG submission 108782) | Contaminated culture microbial community from soil near Moab, Utah, USA - Microcoleus steenstrupii SON62 (Illumina Assembly) | ecosystem: Environmental > Terrestrial > Soil > Soil crust... | reverse complement strand
GGATCTGCCGAGCTCGTGACACCCGGGTGGGGGATCCGGTCTCCCCCACCCGGCCTTCGTGCTGCACTCAGCCGACCGGACCCTCGTGGATGATCAGGAGGTCCTCGACGGAGGCGACGGAGGGCTCGACGAACTCCAGGAGCACCGAGAAGAAGTCGTGGGGGTCGATGACGCCCTCCGGCGCGTGCACGCCGGGCTCGGAGATGCGGCCCCGGCGCAGCAGCTCGAGCCCCACGGCCAGCGCCGCGCCGGTCCCGCCGCCCATCTTGCCCGGGGGCATCGACGCCGGTTCCACGGAGATCGCGAGCGGCTTCCCGTCCCGCTCGCCGCGAGCAAGGGCCCAGACCTGGGCGAGCGGGTCGCGGGTGCGTGGCGCGTCCGCCGGCGGACCGGGCATGTCCTCGAGGCGGCTGGCGCCCTCGGCAAGGGTCACCCGCCCGGCGTCGTAGTCGGCCGCGATGCCGCGCGCGTGCTCGAAGAGCCACGCTGGCCCGGAGGTGAGGTTGGTTGAGCTGACGATGGTCGGGAAGTAGCGCGGCAGGGTGATCGCCTCCGGGTGGCCGACCGTGAAGGCCTGGACCTGCCCCTTGCCCGGGTACAGGAGGTCGACGGGCGCAATGGGCTCGACGTCCTTCTCGGCACCGTCGCGGTAGGCGCGGATCGACCCGCTGATCTGGATCAGCCAGTGCTCGACCGCGGCGCCGGCACCACCGGTCGAGGGGTACGCCGGCTCCTCCTCCAGGACGGCGCCCCGCATCGACCACCCGGTGAAGATCTCGGTGACCTTGTCGAGCCGACGGGCGACCAGCGCGGCCGAGAGGTTGGAGATGCCCGGGCTGCCGCCGATGCCCTTGACGACGAAGAGGCCCTTGTCGCGTGCGCGCGCGTGGAGGTCGAACGCCTCGACGGTCGACTCCCAGTCGTCGTCGATGTCCAGGTAGTCGCAGCCGGCGTCGACGGCCGCTTCCACGATGGGCTGGGCGAACTTCGAGAACGGTCCCATCGTGTTGAGCACGACGTCGCACTCGGCGAACGCCTCCCGCAGCGCGGCGGGGTCGGTGGCGTCGAGGCGCACAGGGACGCACGGTCCGCCCACCTCGTCGGCCAGCTGCTGGGCGCGCGACACGTCGATGTCGGCAATCAGCAGCTTTTCGGCCGTGCCGAGCCGGGCGATGCCGCGGACGGCCCAGCGTCCCATCGCGCCGGCGCCGCCGACGATGATCACGGTGCCCAGGGGCGGGTTGCTGTCAGGCATGGCTGTTCAGTCTCCTCTTCGGGTCGATCGGTAGGTTGCCGTGCGCATGCGGTCGGCGCGGTCGCGGACGCGGTCCGCCAGCCAGCCGAGGCGCAGCGTCACGGGGTTGACGACGCCGGGGGCGAACCGTCGCGACTCGCGCCAGACGGCGGCCAGGTCGTCGTGCATCCCCTTCTCGCTGACGTGGTCGGCGAGGAGGGTGCCGAGGTACGGCGCCTGCGGCAGCCCGTGCCCGTTGCACGCCATCGCGTAGTGGACTCGGGGCGTCACCTGCCCGGCGACCGCCATGTTGGACGGCGTGAGCCCGATCCATCCGCCCCACGCGCGTGCCGGGGCGACGTCCGTCAGGGTGGGGAAACGCTCCCGGAAGCCGCGCACCAGGTCGTCGACCACGGTCCGGTCGGGCATCCGATCGGTCCGCGCCCGCCGCGCGGTCTGCAGGCTGCGCGTGGTGAAGACGATGGTGCCTCGGTTGCTGGGTCGGAAGCTCTGCATCACGAAGTGGTTCGTGGTCATCGGCGTGCGACTCGTCCAGCCGGCCTCGTCCATCATCTCGGCCGACACCGGCTCGGTCTCGACCGCCGTCACCCAGACCGGAGTGCTGAGGTTGCGCGGCGCGATCGGCAGCTGGCCGGTGAAGGCGTTGGTGGTGAGGACCGCCTGGCGGGCCCTGATCCGCCCGCCGGGCAGGTCGATCCGCACGGCGTCCCCGGTGTCGACGAGACCGGTGACCGGGCTCCGCTCGAACACACGGACGTCCGACGTACGAACGACCCCGCGGACCCCCAGCGCCAGCTGACCCGGGTTGAGGATGCCGCCGACCTTGATGTGGATGCCGCCCGGGAACGCCGGTGGGATGCCGAGCTGTGCGGCGTCGCCGACGACCGACCGGGTGCCCGGTCGGGCGTGGGCCGCCATGTGGCGGTACGCCGCGACGGTCGGCGCGGCCGCGATGTTGCCGGTCCGCTCGTAGCCGCACTCGATCGCGTGTCCCGCCATGAGCTCCTCGGTGAAGTCGACGGCGTTGTTGGCGAAGCGATACAGGCCGTGGACCCGGTCGGCGTAGAAGCGCTTCAGGATCCGGGGGTCGTTGCCGAGGGTGGGTGTGAGGTAGCCGGCGTTGCGGGAGCTGGCCCCCCAGCCGCACAGGTCGGCCTCGACGAGCACGACGTCCCGGCCGAGGTCCGCGAGCCGCAGTGCGGCCGCCATCCCGCCGAGTCCGCCGCCAATGACGGCGATGTCGCACTCGACGTCACCGGTCAGCGCGGGTTCGAGGGCCGTCGGCCGGTCGACCCACCCGCTGCCGGAGAGGTAGGTGAGGGAGGATCCGCCTGAGGTGTCCATGAGTGGCCATCCGCTCCGATGCATTCCGCTGAGTCATGTCCGTCGGCGCGAGCACAGGTGCTCGCGCGCTGTCACGGTGCCGCACCACCGGGCCACCGGAACGGTTCTGCTGCTGGAACCCACCCAGGTGACCTATGTCCGAAGATCACGCGCCCCACGTGGCGCTCTCGGTAGGAGTGCGCGCGGGGGCGGCGGTGTCACTCGTCGAGCACGTCGGTGACGACCTCGTAGACCGGGACGCCGGACGCGGGGGGCTGCAGGGCGAACTGCGCAAGGTCGGTGAAGAAGATCCGAGGGTCGATCGCGCCCTCGGGGCCGTGCACACCCGGCTTGCTCACCTGGCCGCGTGCTGCCATCAGCGTCGCGACCGCAAGCGGGATCCCGGTCATCTCGCCCATGTTCCCCTCGGGCTGGACCAGGGCCTGCGCGCCCACCCGGACCCGGGCACCGTCCTTGGTGCCCTCCGCGACGGCGAAGATGTTGCTCGGCAGGTGGGGCGACGGACCGGCGGCCTTGCCGCTGAGGTTGGGCTGACGCAGCAGCTCGTCGGAGGCCTGCCGGATGTCGAGCTCACCGGCCCGGACCCTCTCGGCAATGCCGCTGATGGCCTCCATCAGGCCGCGGCGGGCGCTCATCACGTTGAGCGACTCCCGCACCTCGGGGCGGACCCTCGGCAGGGTGAGGGGCTCGGGGTGACCGCAGACCCACACCGCGTCCTCGCCCCACCCGGGGTAGGCGAGCATCCGCTCCTCGAGGGCGTGGGCGTCGACGAGATCGCCGTCGCGCCAGACCTTGATCGGCTCGGTGCAGTTGTGCACCCAGTGCTCGATGGCGGCGGTCGCCTCCGGGAACTCCTGGCCGGCGTCCGGCCGGGGGAAGTGCGCGGCCGAGGCCCGCCACGAGGTGTAGACCCGGTCGACGGTGTCGCACTCGTCCATCGCCAGGAGAGCAAGGAGGTTGCTGGTGCCCGGGCTGGCGCCCATCCCGATGACGGCCGTGACGCCGGCCGCCCGCGCGGCCCCATCCAGCTCGAGCATCTCGAGGGTGGGCTCCCAGTCGTCGCAGATGTCCAGGTAGTCGGTGCCGGCCGTGATCGCGGCGCTGAGCACCTCGCGGCCGAAACGGTAGAACGGCCCTGCGCAGTTGAGCACGATGTCGACGTCGGCCAGCGCCTTCGCCAGCGCCTCCGGGTCGGCGATGTCGAGCGCCAGGGGCGTCGCCTTCGGACCTAGCCCGTCGGCCAGCCTGGTCGCCTTGTCCTCGTCACGATCGGCGACCACCACTTCGGCGATCTCGTCCGCCTTGGCGAGCACTGCGCACGCGTAGGCGCCCATCTCGCCGGCACCGCCGGTCACGAGGACACGCTTCGGTACGCCTGGCCCAGGAATCGAGGAAGTCATGGCCGCATCGTGTTGCTGACGGCCCGCCGGGATCGCCCCCCGAGACGAGCAACGTGCCCACCTGGGGGAAGGTTCAGCGGGTGTCGACGGACTGCTTCGTGATCCAGCTCGCGATCTGGGCGCGGGACGAGAACCCGAGCTTGGTCAAGATGCCCTCGACGTGACCCTCCGCCGTACGGAGCGAGATGACCAGCCTCGCGGCGATCTCCTTGTTCGACAGGCCGTCGGCCACCATCGTGGCGACCTCCTGCTGCCGCCGGGTCAGCGACGGCAGTCCCGGCTCATCCTCGGCCGGTTCGTCGGAGGGCGGGATGAAGCGCTCCCGCAGGGCGAGCGCGAGCGCTTCCTCCATGCCCAGCGTGGTGCCGCGTGCGAACGCCGCCTCGAACTCGCCGTCGCTAGCGTTCGCGCGCGCCAGCTGCTCGAACTCCGCGCGCTGGACGGCGAGGTGGCGGGTCCCGACGACCGACGACCACAGCCGGTCGGCGGCTCCGAGGAGAGTCGCCGCGCGGCCGGGCTCCTCCCGGGCGGCCGCCGCCCAGGCAAACAGCTCGAGCACGAAGGCGAGGCCCATGTTGTCGTGCAGCGCCCGCTTCATGGTCAGCGCCTCGCGGAGCTCGTCCTCCGCCGCCGCCGGCCGGCCGCGGAGCAGCGCGACATAGCCCCGCCCCCACCGCGCGTACGACAGGTTCCACTGGTCACCGTTCGCCGTGCACTGCTCGAACACCTCGTCCACCACGGCCGCTGCCTCGTCGACCTCGCGACGGAAGAGGTGGGCCGCAGCCAGCTCGATCTTGAGGCTGTCGGGGTACTGCGCCTGGACGTCGCTACCGGCATATCCTTCGAGCGCCTCGGTGAGCAGTGGGATCGCACTGCCCGGATCGTCGCTGACCGCCTGGCGCATGCCGAGCACGTGCGTGGCATACGCGGTCGCCGCGGGGTCGTCGAGGCGAGCCGCGAGCTCGTAGGCGGCCTCCGGGAGCGATGCGATCGCGTCGTCGTCGCCGAGGAAGACGGCGATGTAGGCCGCGGTCGCGAGCGCCCACGCGCGTTCGTGGCTCGGCTCGGTGTCCAGGGCCAGCGCTCGATCCAGCCAGAGCCGGCCCTCCGCGAGGTGGGCCGTCGCACCCCAGAGCCACGGGACCGCCGCCATCCGCAGCCCGGCCATCGCCTCGCCGGGCTCGGTCATGCAGAACTCCAGCTCCCGGCGCAGGTTGGCGTGCTCGAGCTGCAGTCGGTTGGCCAGCTCCTGCTGGTGTGGTCCGACCCACTCGTCGCCGGCGCGCTCGACGAGCTCCAAGCACCAGTCGCGGTGCCGGCGACCCAGCTCCTGCAGCCCGCCTGTCTCGGCGACCCGCGCCTGTCCGTAGGCCCTCAGTGTCTCGAGCATCCGGTAGCGGGCCTGCCCCGTCTGCTCGTCGCGCAGCAGGATCGACTTCTCGAGCAGGCCGTTGATCGTGTCGAGCACGGCGTCCCGAGGAAGCGCCTCGTCGGTGCACACCGCCTCGACCGCCTCGAGATCGAAGCCGCCGGCGAAGACCGACGACCGGGCCCACAGCAGCTGCTCCCGCGGCGTGCAGAGGTCGTGGCTCCAGTCGACCAGCGCCTGCAGCGTCTGATGACGCTGAAGCAGGTTGCGGTTGCCCTCGCGGAGCAGCGCAAACCGGTCGTCCAACCGATGCACGAGCTCGTCGACGGTGAGCACCCGGAGCCGCACCGCGGCGAGCTCGATCGCGAGCGGGATGCCCTCGAGCCGCTGACAGAGACGGACGACGGCCCCCGCGTTGGCCTCCGTCACCGCGAAGCCGGGCAGCACCGCGGCGGAGCGCTCGGCCAGCAACGTGACGGACGGGTACTGGAGCGCGGTGCCGGCGTTGATGGCGGTGTCCGGGCCCGGTGCGGGCAGCGGAGCGACCGGGTAGACGTGCTCGCCCGCGATCCGGAGCGCCTGCCGGCTGGTGGTCAGGATCCGGACCTCCGGCGCGACCCGCAGCACCTGGTCGGCCAGGTCCGCGACGGCGCCGACCAGGTGCTCGCAGTTGTCGAGGACCAGCAGCAGGCGCTGCGACCTCAGATGCTCGGTCAGCACCGTCATCGGGGCCCGGGCGGACTGCTCCCGGATCCCGAGCGCGTCGATGACGGTGTGGGGCAGGAGCGCCGGATCGGCCAGGGCGGCCAGCTGGACGGGGTGGACGCCGTCAGGAAAGGCGCGGCGCAGCTCGCTCGCGACACGGAACGCCAGTCGGGTCTTGCCCACTCCGCCGATGCCGGTCAGCGTCACCAGCCGGGCGGTGGAGCAGAGCTGGCGGACAGCAGTGACGTCCTGACGGCGACCGACGAAGCTGGTGAGCTCCACCGGCATGCCCGACGGGAACTTGGCTGACCGTGCACTCATCGGTTCCCCACAGACATCGAGCAAAGGGCGTTCCGATGCTACTGCCGATCGGTCGGGGCCGAGGTCGGGGCCGGGGCCGGGGCCGACGTCACGGAAGCAGGCCGAGCTCCTGTGCGCGGCTCGCTGCCTGAGCGCGGTTGCGGACGCCGAGCTTGCGGTAGACCGCGCTGGTGTGCTGCTTCACCGTGTGCCGGGAGAGGCTCAGGGCCGCGGCAACCTCGGGGTTGCTGAGGCCGGCAGCCAGGTGCTGGAGGACGTCGAGCTCGCGCGGAGAGAGCCGCACCGCCGCCGTGCCGGTGTCCCTCGGGAAGATCTTGGCGCCCTCGGCGACCTTCTGCAGGGCCGCCGCGATCGTCTGCCGCGGCATCTGCTTCGACAAGGAGGCCGCCGCCCCGTTGAGTCTCCCCATGGAGGCCGAGACCGGACCCTCGCCCGACATCAACACCACCCGGACGTGCGGCATCCGGTCCCGGAACGCCCGACACAGCTCGAGCGCGGACCGGCCGCTCAAGGAGGTGCTGACCAGGATGAGCTGCGGGTGGTGCCGGTGCGCCACCCGCCAGGCGACCTCCGCGGACGGCGCCATCAGGCACGACGCGACCCACGGCTCGTTGACGAGGATCGACCGGAGACCCGCCTGGACGAGCTCGTTCTCGTCGACGACGAGCACCCGCTGGAGGCGGCACCCGTCCTTGCCCGCGAAGCCGTCGTTGACCGGGTCGATCGGGTCGACCGCCAGGGCGCTCATGCAGCCGTTCCTGTCGCTGCTCCGCTGCCACCTGCCACTGCTCTCGAGCGGACCTCTGCGGGACGGTCACCCATGGTTCCTCCTCCGGACGGCTCCACTTCACGCTTGGTGCGTGGCACTGAGCCTCGTCGGCGAAGGTGCGCGTAGCACCCCGGGAACTACCCGGAAACTACGCGAGCGGCCCCCGGGAACCGGGGCGGGTCAGAAGGTGACGACGCCGCGGATCAACTTGCCGGCCAGCAGGTCCTCGTAGCCCTGGTTGACGTCCTCGAGCTTGTACTCCCGGGTGACCAGCTCGTCGAGCCGGAGCTTGCCGGCCTGGTAGAGGTCCAGGAGCCGGGGGACGTCGTACTGCGGGTTGAACTGGCCGAAGATGCAGCCCTTGACCGTCTTCTGGTACATCGCGAGCTGAGCGGCGGGGAGCTGGATGCTCAGGTCCTCCCAGGGGCCCATGGCGGTGATGGCGATGGTGCCCGACTTGCCGACGACGTTGAAGGCGGCCGTGACGACCTCGGGGTGCACGTCGCCGACGATGACCATGGCCGACTCCGCGCCTTGGCCGTGGGTCAGGTCCCACACGGCCTCCAACGCGGTCTCGGCGTCGGCGAATGCGTGGGTGGCGCCGAGCTTGAGGGCGGTGTCCCGCTTGAGCTCGACCGGGTCCACGACCACGACGTTCTTCGCGCCCGCGACGGCCGCGCCCTGGACCGCGTTGATGCCGACACCGCCCGCGCCGTAGATGACAGTGGTGTCGCCGGCCCGGACAGCGGCCACGTTGACGGCGGTGCCCCACCCGGTCGGTACGCCGCACGAGACCAGCACCGCGCGCTCGAGGGGGTGGTGCTCCTCGACCTTGATCACCGAGTGCTGCGAGAGCGTGCCGTACTGCGAGAAGCTGCCGACCGAGCACATGCCGCCGGCGTCCTCGCCGTTCAGGCGGAAGCGGAAGGTGCCGTCCGGCAGCTGGCCGTCGAGCAGGAACTCGCCGAGGTCGCACAGGTTCTGCCGGCCGCTCCGGCAGCAGCGGCATTCACCACAGCTCGGGATGAAGCTCGCCAGGACGTGATCGCCCGGCTTGACCTTCGTGACGCCCGGGCCGACTTCCTCGACGACGCCCGCCCCCTCGTGCCCCCCGACGATCGGGAGCCGGGACGGGAAGTCGCCCTTCAGCAGGTGGAGGTCTGAGTGGCACAGGCCGGCGGCCACGTAGCGGACGAGGACCTCGCCCTCCTTCGGTCCGTCCAGATCCAGCTCGACGATCTCGAACGGCTTGCCGACCTCGGTCATCACGGCGGCGGTCGTCTTCATGGCGCATCCTCTGCTGGCTCGGTCGGAACGAGGGAACGGCCGCGAACCTAGGTCGCAGTCGCCGCGTCCTCGCTCCCGCAAGCCAGGGAGCACCCGGGTGGGGGACTGGTCAGTCTGGATCAGTCCTGGGGCCACCAGGTCCTGGCGGCCTCCTGGATCGCCCGGGTCTCGAAGCAGATGAGCTCGCGATAGCCGTCGAGCATCTCCCACGTGCCGGTCCAACCCTTGGGAGCGACGAAGATGTCGCCCTTCTCGAAGACGTCGGTACGGCCGTCGGCCGAGGTGAGCACGGCCCGGCCGTTGAGGATCTGCACGTGCTCGTCGTAGGGCAGGTCGGTGAACGCGACCGCGCCGTCGTCGGACTCGTAGACCATGGCCATGAGGTCCTCGCCGGCGTACCAGACCAGGTTCCGGTTGGAGGCGATCGGACGTGGCATCATCTCCGCGGGCCACATCGGCATCGGCGGCAGGTCCTGGCCCTCGAGGTGCTTGCGCTTCACGGCAACCGGGTGTGTCGGCGTCTTTCCCATGCGCCGAAAGGTAGAGCCCCGGACCGCGGGCGCATCGCAGGTCGCGCGCAGACCCGCCCATTCGGGCGGGTCGCGGTCCGGGGCCGATCTCGGGCGTCGCGAGGGCCGGAACGGTCAGGCTTCGGCGCGCGCGACCTTGGTCGAGGCGAAGAAGCCGAGATCGCCCAGGCCGGCCTGCTCGGCCTCGGTGAGGTTCTCTACCGCGGCCGCGAGCAGCCGAGCCTTGTGGCCGGCCGACCGCATCGTGCCGAGCGTGGCACGACACCCCTCGGCATAGACGCCGAGCGTGGCGACGTCCGTCGCGTGCTGGTCGCTCGCGATGGCGCCCACGGCCTCCTTGCCGGTGGCGGCCAGGGTCTGGAAGGACAGCTCGCTGATGGCGTTGAGCGTCTCGGGGTCGACACCCTGGTCGAGCGCATAGGTCGCGGCCTCGACGTAGGCGCTCAGGGCGGCGGAGTAGAACCCGCCGACGATCGCCGCGTCGAGCACGCTCGCCGCCTTCACGTTGTCGGAGACGAGCGTCGAGTACGGACCGGGGGCCATCAGGGTCCGCTCGTGCTCCGCCCAGGCATCGGGGGCGCCGGAGTAGAGCACCATGCCCTCCTCGGTGCCGACCTGCTGGGGGTAGCAGAGCACTGCCCCGTCGAGGTACGGGATCTCGCGCTCGTCGGCCCAGGCCTTCAGGTCCTCGGCGTCCGTGGGGGTCCCGGTGCCCACGTTGACCAGTGTCGTGCCGGTCCAGTCGGTGGCACCGGCGAGGGCCGCGCGGGTCGTCGCGTACGTCGAGGTGACCGCCAGCACGAGCCGCGACGAGCGCACGGCCTCGTCGATGTCGTGGACGGGCGTCACGCCGTCGCTCGCGAGCGCATCGGCCTTGGCCGGCGTGCGGTTCCAGGCCGCGGTCCTCAAGCCCTGGGCTGCGAAGTTGCGGGCGAGCGCCGCTCCCAGCAGGCCGCACCCGAGCACGGTCACGTCGTACGCCTTGGTTCCTACGGTGGTGTCTGACACGGGTTTCCGCCTTCTTCCGGTGGGGTGGGTCGAGATCAGTCCGCGCGCGGACCCAGCCGGACCGGGAGCGTCTGCCGCTGGTTGACGAAGAACGACGCGGTGAACGGTGCGTCGCCGACGATCTCCATCTCCGGGTAGCGCGTGAGGGTCTCCGCAACCATGAGCCGCAGCTCGAGGCGAGCGAGGGCGTTGCCGAGACAGAAGTGGCGTCCTCCGGCGCCGAAGGCCTGGTGCTCCGGGTTGCGCGTGACGTCGAACCGGTCCGGGTCGTCGTACTTGTCCTCGTCGCGGTTGGACGAGGGGTACCAGAGGACGACCTGCTCGCCCTCCTTGATCAGCTGGTCGCCGACCGTCACGTCCTTGGTCGCCGTACGGCGCATCAGGGCGAAGGCCGGGAACATCCGCAGCGCCTCCTCGACCACGCTGGGGACCAGGGACGGGTCGTCGAGGACCTTCCGGCGTTCGTCGGGATTCTGCATCAGCGCGATCATGGCGCTCGTGTACGTCGCCATGGTGCTGTCGTTGCCCGCCGCGAAGAGCAGCAGCATTCCTGCGACGATCTCGTCGTCGGTGAGCCTGTCGCCCTCGACCTCCGCGTCCACCAGGATGCTGATGAGGTCGTCGCCGGGGTCCGCCTTGCGGTCCTCGACCAACGCGACGCACTGCCCGATCAGGTCGGGGATGAAGACCGTGAGCCACTCCTCGAGGCCGCCGGGGTTGAAGTGCGGGTCGTCGAGGGCGATGTAGCGGCTGATGTTGTGGATCCAGCGCGCGTCGTCCTCCTCGGGGATCCCCAGGAAGCCGTGGATCACGCGCGCGACGATGGGTTTGGAGACGTCGTTGACGAGGTCGCAGGTGTCCCTGCCGTCCAGACGGTCCAGGACGTTGGTGACAGCCTCCCGGACCTTCCCCTCCTCGGCGGCGATGCGGTCCTGGGTGAAACCGGCGAGGAAGAGCGCCTTGAGCCGGTCGTGCCGCGGCGGGTCAAGGTTGATCATGTCCATCTTGGACAGCTCCTTGAGGTCCTCCGGCATGCCCTCCCAGGTCAGGTCGACGGCGCCCTCGCGGTGGGACGAGAAGGTCTTCCAGTCGCGGCTGATCCTCGCGATGTCGTCGGCCTTGGTGACGGACCAGAACCCGGGTGCCTCGGGCATGCCGGCGATGCCGGCCGAGTGGTGCACCGGGCACTTGCCGCGCAGCTCGGCGAAGACCTCGTGCGGTGGGCCGTCGGCCCACAGGTCCATGTCCGCGACCGTGAAGCCGGGGTCGTCGATCGAACTCATCGCTCCTCCAGTGATCTCGCTTGCAGCTGGTCGGGCGAACGTAGGTCGCGCGATCGGTCCGGCCAGCGGTCGCCGCCGGGTTTCCCCCAGTTGGGGGAGTGCGGCGCACCGCTGGCATTGACGCGGGCGTCGCTCAGGTCCGCGCGGCCTCGCCGTCCCAGGCGGCCGCGGTGATCCCGCGTGCGCGCGCCTCGTCCTTGTTGACCCGCTCGGTGGGGGTCCGCGGCAGGTCGTCGACCACCTCGATGAAGCGCGGGACGGCGTGCTTGGGCAGGTCGGAGGCGAGGAAGTCGCGCAGGGCGAGTGGGTCGATCGTCCGTCCCTCGCGCGGGACGACGAGGATCGCGACGTCCTCCTCGCCGAGGTCCGACGCCACGCCGATGGCGGCGACCGCGAGCACGTCGTCGTGCTTGTTGGCGGCGCCCTCGACCTCCCAGGCGGAGACGTTCTCCCCCCGCCGGCGGATCGAGTCCTTGAGCCGACCGACGTAGTAGAGGAAGCCGTCCTCGTCGGCCCGCATCCGGTCACCGGTGTGGAACCAGAGGTTGCGCCAGGCGGCGATGGTCGCCTCCGGCTTGTTCCAGTAGCCGGCCATCATGATGTGCGGTGACCGGGGTCGCACGACGAGCTCGCCGATCTCCCCGACCGGCACCGGCCTGTCCTCCGCGTCGACCAGCTGCGCCTCGAGCTCCGGGGTGACCACGCCCACCGACCCGATCCGGTTGTGCTGGGGCGTGTTCTGCGTGATGCAGAGCGCCTCGGTCATGCCGTACATCTCGATCAGCGTGACGCCGTACCGCTCCTCGAAGTCCCGCTGGAGCGCGGCGGGCACGCCGCCGCCGGAGCCGATGACGGCCGGGTGGTCACGGTCCGTGAGGCTCGGCTCGGCGGCGTACAGCATCGACAGCATGGTGCCGAGATAGCCGAAGTACGACGCGTCGGCGGCGCGCACCTCGTCCCAGAACCGGCTCACGCTGAACCGCTTGCCGAGGGCCACCCGCCCCCCGGTGAGGAGGGCGCCGAGGACGTAGGAACGAGCGTCGGAGTGGAACAGCGGCTCCGGTGTGTACACGGTCTGTCCCGGCTGCATGCCGAGGGCGGTCGAGCCGCGGCGTGCCCACGTGACCTGGTAGGCCTGGGGAAGGAGCACGCCCTTGGAGGGCCCGGTGGTGCCGGAGGTGTAGATCATCGTCGCGATGTCGCTCTCCAGCGGCGGCTCGACGGTGCCGCCGCGGCCCAGCTCGACCAGCTCGTCGAAGGTGAGGTGCCGGGTGGTCCCACCGAACGGCAGCTCGCCGCCGTCGGGATCGATCAGTACGGCGAGCTCGGGCGGCTCGGGGACGACCTCGGCCACGGCGCGCAGGTAGTCCGGGAGCCCGATCATCACTCGCGGGCTGCAGTCGCTCACCAGGTACTGGAGGAAAGCGCCGCGGGCCTCCGGGTTGATCGGCACGTCGATCATCCGGGCGGAGTCGACCCCCAGCCACGCCACCACGGACTCGACCCTGTTGTCCGAGACGATCAGGCCCCGGTCGCCCGGCTCGAGGCCGAGCGCCCGCAGACCGGCCGCAGTCGCGTGCACCTCGGCGAACAGCTCCGCCCGCGTCCACTCCTTGCCGTCGATCAGGAGGACGGGAGCATCTGGTGCCTGCTCGGCCTGTGCCTGCAGCACTGCGTAAACGGTGTCGTCACCCATGAGGATCAGCACACCGCGTGAGCCCGCCTGATGGCCAGCCGCCGTCCGAGCGGCACCCGGCTGGGGGAGAGCCTCGGGTGCGGAAGAGCCTGTCGTAGGAGGTCAAAGCCCCATGTCGTGGGCGATGATCAGCTTCATCACCTCGGACGTGCCGCCGTACAGCCGGTTGACGCGGCTGTCGGTGTAGAGGCGGGCGATGGGGTACTCGTTGATGTAGCCGTAGCCGCCGTGGAGCTGCAGGCAGCGGTCGATCACCCGGTCCGCCACCTCGGTGCAGAAGAGCTTGGCGGACGCCGCCTCGGCGGCGGTCAGCTCGCCGGCGTCGAGCGCCTCCAGCGCGCGGTCGGTCACGGCCTCCGCGGCATCGACCTCGGCCTGGCACGCGGCCAGCTCGAACCTGGTGTTCTGGAAGGACGCGACGGACTTGCCGAACACCTTCCGGTCCGTGGTGTAGGCCAACGCGTGAGCGACCGCGGCCTTCGCCTGCGCGTAGGCGCCGTGGGCGATGCCCCAGCGCTCGGACGCCAGGTTGTGGCCGAGGTAGGAGAAGCCCTTGTCCTCCTCGCCGAGGAGGTCCGCCGCGGGCACCCGGACGTCGACGAACGCGAGCTCGGCGGTGTCCGACGTCCGAAGTCCCAGCTTGTCGAGCTTGCGCCCCACGCTGTAGCCGGGGAGCGCGGTGTCGACGGCGAACAAGGACAGGCCGAACCGGCGGTCGTCCTCCTTGGCCGGGCTGGTCCGGGCCGCCACGATCACCCGGTCGGCGTTGACGCCGCCGGTGATGAAGGTCTTGGCGCCGTTGAGCACGTAGTGGGAGCCGTCGTCGGAGAGCTTCGCCGTGGTGCGGATACCGGTCAGGTCGGACCCGGTGCCGGGCTCGGTCATCGCGAGCGCCCACATCTCCTCGCCGGTGACGAACTTCGGGAGGTAGCGCTGCTTCTGCTCGTCGGTCGCGAGCATCTTCAGGTAGGGGAGGGCGAGCAGGACGTGGACGCTGGAGCCGCCGAGGAGGACCGCGACCCGGGCGATCTCCTCGTACTCGATCGCGGTGAACTTGTGGGTGGCGAGCCCGGTGCCGCCGTACTCCTCGGGCACCGAGACGCCGAAGAGTCCCAGCTCTCCCAGCTTGAGGTACAGGTCGCGGGGGACCGTGCCGGACGCGAACCACTCGTCGTAGTGGGGGAGGACCTCCGCCTCGAGGAAGGCCCGGAGGGTCTTGCGGAACGACTCGTGGTCCTCGTCGAAGACGGTGCGCTGCATCGGATCCTCTGTTCGTGGTCGGTGCGTGCGGTCTGCGCGCCGACCGACGATAGGCAGCGCGATCGCGCCCTGCCGGCGTTGCCGGGGCCGGGAGCCCCCGGGTGGGGGATGTGGCGCGGGGGCGACCGGGTCAGTCCTGGTTGCCGATGCGGAGCCAGGTCTCGTGACGCCTCGTGCGCAGCCAGCGGGCGTAGGCCGCTCCGCCGAGGAACGTCGCGACGACGAGCACGATCGACACCGTCGCCAGGGTCGCGTTGCCGCCCATCATGATGTCCTTGTTGAGTGTCGCCTGGGCAATGACGTAGGCGAAGCCGAGCGTCGCGATGCCAGGAGCGACCAGGGCCTTCCACAGCGAGGGCTCGAGGCCGGTGCTCCGGCGGAAGAACGTCACCACGGACAGCGCGGTCCCGCCCATCAGCGCGATCAGGGCCCACAGGCCGAGGCCGGAGGCCGCCAGGTAGGTCAGCACAGGATCGAGCTCGAGCACGACGACGACGCCGGTGAACGCGCCGAGGGCCGCACCGACGGTGCCGGCGGCCCGGGTCGGGGCGCGGAACCGGGTGTTCACCTGGCCGAGCCAGGTCGGCAGCACGCCGTCGCGGCCGAGGGCGAAGACGTAGCGTGCGGAGATGTTCTGGAGTGCGAGAAGTGCGGCGAGGGCGCTGGTCACCAGGATGACGAGGGCGAGGTCGGCGACGGTGCGGCCGGCGTATTGCGCCAGGCTGCCGATGAAGCTGCCCGCCGGGTCGGCGGCGCTCGCGATCGCGGCGTCGGTCCCGAACGCGACCAGGTAGGCCCAGGAGCTGAGGGCGTAGAAGCCGGCGAGCAGCGCAACGGTCAGGTAGCTGGCGCGGGGGATCGTGCGCAGGGGGTTGCGTGTCTCGCTGCGGAATACCTGCAGCGACTCGAAGCCGGCGAGGCTGGCGACTCCGAAGAGGAGCGCCATGCCGACGGACCCGGTGCCGAGCTGCGCGGTCACGTCGAGACCGACGCCCGTAGGGCCGCCGTCCTGGAAGACCCGCAGGTTCCACACCATGACGATGGCGACCTCGATGCACAGGAAGACGCCGAGCACCTTCGTGGAGACGTCGATGTTGACGAGGCTGATCGTCGTGACCAGCGCCCACATCCCGAAGGCACCCACCCACCAGTCGAGGTGGGTCCCGGACACGTGTACGGCCACGAGCTCCTGGACCAGGATGCCGGTGAAGACGTAGGACCCACCGGAAAGCAGCACGTAGCCGAGGAGCGCGCACAGACCGGCGCCGAGCCCGGCAGAGCGGCCGAGTCCCGCGGTGATGTAGGTGTAGAAGGCACCCGGCTGGGTCATGTGCCGCGCCATCGCCAGCACGCCGACGGCGAAGACCAGCATCAGCGCCATCACCAGCACGAACACCACCGGCGTCGCCGCCCCGAGGCCCAGCCCGATCTCGAACGGGATGTAGCCGGCCATCATCGCGAGCGGCGCGTTGAGCGCCAGCGCGGTCAGGACCAGGCCGCCCGTGCCGAGGTGGCCCTCGAGGTGCGGCGGTCGCACCTCCGCCCGGTCGATGGTGGTCTGCGCTGCCTGGTCGTGGTGCTGCACGTCAGATCCTCCTGACTCGAGTTTCCCCGACGCTATGTCCGGGTCGCAATGCCGTCGTGCGGCTGGGCGGGCCGTCCCCCGGCTGGGGGACGCCACGCGTGGCGAGGAGGACCCCCCGGTTGGGCACTCTTCGGCCCACGAGCGACCGAGCGGGGACCGGCGGTTCCAGACTCTTCTGCCAGACCCGCGGGCAACGCACTGGCCCGAAAGCAAGGAGAGCCACCATGGCGCTGACGCTCACGATCGATCTCGACGGATGCACGGGCTGTGCCTGCTGCATGATGGAGTGCCCGGACCTCTTCGACATCGACGACGAGTCGGGCCAGGCCATCCTCCTGGAGCCACACCCTGCCGATGACCGCCTCGAAGAGGCGGAGCGCGCCGTGCGTTCCTGCCCGGAGAACGTCATCAAGCTCGAGCAGGGCTGAGGCCGTGGACCACGTGGTCGTGGTCGGCGGCTCGGTGGCGGCGGTGAACGCCGTCGACAGCCTCCGGCACGCCGGGCACGAGGGCGCGATCACGCTGGTCAGCGCGGAGGACGTGCTGCCGTACGACCGCCCGCCGCTGTCGAAGGAGGCTCTTCGCGAGGGCCACGACCACCACAGCCTCCTGATCAAGGAGCCCGGCTGGTACGACGACAACGGCGTCGATGTCTGCCTCGGCACGGCGGCAGTGGGGCTCGATGCGGCGGACAAGACGCTGTTCCTCGAGGGCGGCCGCGAGATGTCGTACGACGGACTGGTCGTCGCGACCGGGTGCCGGACCCGCCCGCTGGACCTCCTCGACGGCGTCCCCGACGTCTACGAGGTGCGCTCGCTCGACGACTCGTTGACCCTGCACGAGCAGCTGCTGCCCGGCCGCCGCCTGGTGGTCGTCGGCGCCGGCTTCATCGGCCTGGAGGTCGCCGCGACCGCGCGGAAGATGGGCCTCGAGGTCTCGATCGTGGAGATCGCACCGGTCCCGCTCACCCGGGTCCTCGGCTCGGAGCTCGGCCACTGGTTCCTGGACCACCACGTCGGCCACGGCGTGAACATCCATTGCGGCAGCGCCGTCGTCCGGGTCGAGGCCGGCCCCGCAGGACACCGGGTCCACCTGTCGGACGGCACCGTCCTGGCCGCCGACCTGATCGTGGCCGGGGTCGGTGTCCAGCCGGAGACAGGCTGGCTCGAGGGCAGCGGGGTCGAGCTCGCGAACGGCGTGGTCTGCGACGAGACACTCCGGACGACGGCCCCCGACGTCGTCGCCGCCGGTGACGTCGCGCGCTGGCCGAACCGGTTGTTCGGGGAGACGATGCGGGTCGAGCAGTGGCTCAACGCCGTCGAGCAGGGCACCCACGCGGCGCGCACGCTGCTGGGGGAGAACGAGCCCTTCGCGCCCGTGCCGTACTTCTGGTCGGACCAGTTCGAGGCCAAGGTGAAGTTCGTCGGCCACGTGGACGGCCAGGACCAGGTCAAGATCACCCAGGCGGACGAGAAGTCGCTGGTCGCCCTGTTCGGGCGCGGCGACCGGTTTCGCGGGGCGCTGTGCATCAACGCACCGCGCCGGCTCGCGCTGAGCAAGAGGGACATCGCCAACCGCCTGTCCTGGGCCGACGCCGTCGCCGACTGACCCCGCACGGACGAGAGGGCCGGCATGAGCGCGTCGCTCATACCGGCCCTCTCGTCGTCACCGTCGGGCAGCGACGTCACTGGGTGGTGTAGCCACCGTCGACGACGAGCACCTGGCCGGTCATGAAGTCCGACGCGGGGGACGCGAGGAAGATCGTCGGACCGGCGTACTCCTCCGGCTGCGCGGCACGGCCCATCGGGGTCTTCTTCCGCACGTACGCCTGGAGCGCCTCGTTCTCCTTCAGGTTGCCGATCATCGCGGTGTCCACGAATCCCGGCGCGATCGCGTTGACCTGGACGCCGGCCCGGGCCCACTCCAGTGCGACGGCCTTCGTGAGGCCGACCAGACCGTGCTTGGCGGCGACGTACACGCTGTCGTCGAGGAAACCGACGAGGCCCAGCGTCGAGGCGATGTTGATGACCTTGCCCCCGCCGTCCTTGAGGTACGGCGACGCGGCCTTGGTCATCACCCAGCAGGACTGCAGGTTGAGGGCCATGACCCGCTGGTACACGTCGAGACCGGTCTCCTCGATGGGCGAGTCGTGGTCGTCGGCGGCGTTGTTGACCAGGATGTCGAGGCCACCCAGGATCTCGGTGGCGGCGTGGACGGCGGCCTCGGCGGACTCCGGGGCGCGCAGGTCCGTCGCCAGGATGTCGATCGAGCCGGGCGCCTCGGCGGCCAGGGCAGCGGTCTCCTTGAGGGCCTCCTCGGTGCGCGCGGCGGCGACCACGTGGGCGCCGGCCTCGGCGAGGGCGACCGCGATCGCGCGGCCGATGCCGCGGCTGGCCCCCGTGACGAGGGCGCGCCTGCCGGCGATGTCGAAGATCTCGGATGTCGTTGAAGTCATGCGCCGACGATGCCCGCACCAGGCCCGGTGTGCCGCGAACGACCGCTGAGGACCGCCCGGTTGGGTGATGTCGCTGCCACGGCGAGGACCTGCGGCATCATGGCTCGCGACGGTTGCCGAGGCGGGCAGCCACACCGACGCCGACGATCAGGGCGCCACCGTTGACGAAGCTCGACATGTACTCCGGCGCGCCGGCGAGGTTGAGGCCGTTGTTGAGCACGGCGAGGAAGTACACGGAGACCAGCACGCCGCCGACGTTGTAGCGGCCCGGACGGATCGCAGCAGCACTCAGGAACGCGGCGGCGAGTGCCGGCAGGAGGATGCTGTCGGCCAGGTGAGGGTTGGCGCCACCCGAGCGCGCGACCTGCAGCACGCCCGCGGCGCCGCAGAGGGCGCCCGCGATCACGAACGTGGTGCCGATGACCAGCTTGACCGGGATGCCGGTGAGCCGGGCGGCGGAGCGGTTCGACCCCAGCGCGTAGAGGTAGCGCCCGTACGGCGTGTGCTCGAGCAGGTAGTAGACGACGAGGGCGACGACCGCCAGCGCGACCACCGACCGGGGAACGCCCCACCAGGTGAGGGTGCCGAACTCCGTGACCGAGGTCGGGATCGCTCCCGCGACCGTCACACCGCCGGTCTTGAGCGTGATGATCCCCGCGATGATGATCGAGATGCCCAGCGTCGTGATGACGGCGTTGACGCCGAGCCGGGTGACGAGGACCGCGTTGACCAGACCGACGGCCACTCCGATGCCGATCCCGAACCCGATCGCGAGCAGGGGCGACGTGCCGTTCGTGAGGACGACCGCCGCGAAGACCGAGCTGAGGCCGGCGGTGGCGCCGACCGACAGGTCCCACTCGTTGCAGACCAGGGGCACGAGCGAGCCCAGGGCCGCGATCGCGACGACGGTGCTCGAGCCGAAGAGGATCTGCAGGTTCGCCGTGGTGGGGAAGACCAGCGCCGTCTCGGGCCACAGGCTGAAGAACGCGAACGCGCCGACCAGGAGCCCCAGGAAGGCGTACGCCTCGAGGTGTGCGCGGAGCGGCTTGCGAAGGCGGCGCCGGTTCGGGGCCGGGGCTCCGCCGGGCACACCGGACACCCCGGGCACCCCGGGCACCCCGGGCACCCCGGACACCCCGGTCCCGCCGCCGGTGCCGATGTCCGGGTCGCTGTGCGTGCTGGACATGGAGGTCATACCGTCACTTCCTCTGCCTCGCCGTGCGCGAGACGCTCGATCCGGTTGCTGGTCAGCTGGTCACGTCGCACCTCACCGACGATCCGCCCGCGGCGCAGGACGACGACGCGGTCGCAGATCGCGGCGAGCTCCTCGCTGTCGGAGGACGCGACGAGAGCGACCGAGCCCGCGTCCACGGCACGCTTGATCAGTCCGTAGATCTCTGCCCGGGCGCCGACGTCGACGCCCTGCGTCGGCTCGTCGAGCAGGACCACCTTGGGGTCGCGCCGCAGCCAGCGGGCGACGATGGCCTTCTGCTGGTTGCCGCCCGAAAGCGCACTCAGCGGATCATCGACCGCCTCGGCCTTGATCTCGTAGGTGCGCAGCAGGCCGTCAGCATCGCGACGCTCGCGCCGGCTCCTGATCCGCCCGCCGCGGAAGTACTGGGCCAGGACGGACACCGACATGTTCTCGGTGAGGCTCAGCTCGGCGAACGCGGCGTCCTCCGCGCGGCTCTCCGGCACGAGGGCGAACCCGGCCCGCATCGCCCGGCGCGGGCTCCTCAGGTCGACCCGGGCCCCGTCGAGACGCACCTGTCCGGACTCGGTCCGCAGGGCGCCGAACAAAGCCTTCAGGAGGCTCGACCGCCCGGACCCGACCAGGCCGGCAACGCCGACCACCTCGCCCGCGTGCAGCGTCAGGTCGATCGGCCCGACGGGGCCGGCGCACAGGTCTTCGACCTGGAGCACGACCGGACCGCCGGTCGCGGCACCGGTCGGTGCGACCTCCTCGACCGCGCGGCCGATGATGAGCTCGACGAGGTCACCGCGCGTGATCGATCGTGGCGAGACCTCGTCGACCAGACGGCCGTTGCGGAGCAGGATCGCGTTGTCCGCGACGGCGAAGACCTCCTCCAGGCGGTGGGTCACGAGCACGATCGTCTGCCCGTGATCGGCGTGCCGGCGGACGGCTTCGAGCAGCAGCCGCACCTCGGTGTCGGGGAGCGAGACCGTGGGCTCGTCGAGGACGAGGATGCCCTCGTCGTCCCGCTGCGACTGCAGCGCTCGCGCAATCGCCACCATCGCCTGGCGGGCCGGTCCGAGGTCCCCGAGGAGCTGGTCCGGATGGGCCTCGATGCCGAACCGGTCGAGGGCGCGCGCGGCGCTGTTCCGCGCCCGCCGCCACCGGACCCGGCCGCCCCAGCCGCGGGGGAACCCCGGACCGCCGATCGCGAGGTTCTCGGCGACCGTCAGGTCCGGGAACGTCGAGCGTTGCTGGTGGACGAAGCGCAGTCCCGCGGCCGCCGCCCGCGCCGGAGTCATGTCCGTGAGGGGGATGGTCTGGCCGGCGATCTCGACCTGTCCGGCATCGGCGCGCTCGACGCCGGCGAGGAGCTTGATCAGCGTGGACTTGCCGGACCCGTTGCCCCCGAGCAGCGCATGCACCTCGCCACGCGCGAGCTCGAACGAGACGCCGTCGACCGCTCGGTTGGCGCCGAACGTCTTGGCGGCGCCCGACACCGTGAGTGCCGGGCCGCGCACCTGTGTGGTCATGGGGAGCTCCGTACTTGCCTGGGGGCGACGGGACAGGTGGGTGTTGCTCAGCCGAGGCCCCACATCTCGTGGTAGCCCGCGACGAAGTCGACCGGCGGCGTGTAGGGCTCGCCCTCCGGCGGGAGGTTGTGGTCCTTGTCGCAGACCTGGACGCCGTTGCCGGTGTCGACCTCGTTCGGGTCACGGTCGAGCATCAGCCGGACGAGGGCGTCGTACGCGGAGTAGGTCTCCCACTCGACCGACTGGCCGGCGCACATCTGCATGCCGTTGCCGCTGCGGATCTGCTCGATGCCGGCGATCGTGCCCTCGCCGCCTCCGACGGTCAGGTCCGCGAGACGCCCGGTCGCCGTGAGGGCCTGGGCACCGCCGCTCTGGGTCATGATCGCGTCGTAGCTCGGCAGGAACGCGTTCGCGTCGGGGTGCTGGATCATCGTCTGCTGGATCTTCTCCTGCAGCTTCGGCCCCAGGTCGCTCGCGACCCACTCGACGTCGTCGAGGATCTCGCAGGTCGAGCAGTCCTCCAACGCCTCTCGCTGGCCCTCGCCGGCGAGCCGCGTGGTCTCGGTGTCCTGCCCGGTGTTGAGCACGACCTTGGCCTGCCCCTCGGTCTTGGCGATGAGCCAGGCCGCCTGCGCCTTGCCGAAGTTCACGGTCGTCTCCTGGAAGGACGCGCCTCCGGAGTAGCTGACCACGTGGCTGTAGACGCCGGGGTCGCAGTCGACGCCCTCGATGGAGACGAGCGGGATGCCGGCGTCCGCCGCCTGCTGGGCGGCGTTCTTGACGGTCGCGCAGTCGATCGCCTCGACGATGATCCCGTCCGCGTCGGCGACGACGGCCTGCTGGATCCCTGTCAGCATCTGGTTCGGGTCGAACTTCGCGTCGTAGACGTGCACCGACCAGCCGAGGTCCTCTGCAGCCTGCTCGGCGGCGTCGGCTGCGCGCACGGAGTACTCGATGCCCAGGCCGACCGACACGAACCAGATGTCCCTGCCGGCGGGCGGCTCGACCGCCGGCCCCTCTGGCTCCTTGTACGTGCCGTCGTACCAACCCTCCAAGGTCTCCTGGTAGCGAGCGAGGTCCGTGTCGTCGGCCTCGGCGCCGTCCCCGCCGGCGCCGGCGCCCGCACAGGCAGAGAGGGTGATCGTCAAAGCGGTCGCCGCTCCGACCGCTGTTCGACGGCCTTGCAGGTGCAGCTTCATGTGGGACTCCTGGTCTCGCTCGCGTGATGACGTCCCGCCCGAGTGACGTGGGACACAGATTGGGCGGGACTCTCCACCGACGCCTCGGGTGTCGGGGCCGTCGACGACCCAAACGCACCCGGTTGGGGGAGTGGCCGGGTGGACGTGCGGAACGCCCTCGTCGAGTCAGCCCAGGTCGCGGACCACGTCGCCGACGAACCCGGCGTCCTTCGGCGCCGAGAGGTAGCCGTCGATCGGGGTGACGGTGGCGTAGCCGCGCGCGAGGAGCCGGTAGTCGACCGTCGTGCGGCCGGTGGCCTCAGCGGCGTCCTGGAGCGGGCTCAGGTCGTAGCCGACGGTGTACTTCCCCTCACCGGCGGAGGTGTACGTCGTGGGGATGGTGTCGATGCCGGCGAACTCTGCCTCGCGCACGCCCCGGTAGCCGACCGACGGGTAGTTGACGTTCAGCCCGGTGTGTCGCGGCATGAGGTGGTCGCAGTCGCGGGCGGTGTGCTGCACCGCGCCGACCAGCTCCTCGACCAGCGATGCGGTCCCGGCGAAGTCGGGCCCGCCCGTGCCGTCCCAGCCGCGGTCGAACTCCGCGGGGTGCGCGCTGCTCACGGCGATCGAGGGAACGCCGCGGTCCAGGGCCGTGGTGGCGGCGCCGACGGTGCCGGAGTGGTTGGTCGTCAGCGAGAGGTTGGTGCCGGAGTTGGTGCCGGACACCACCAGGTCCGGTGCGTCGTCAGCGAAGACGGTGGAGATCCCGAATGCGACGGCGTCCGCCGGCGTGCCGGCGACGGCCCAGATGTCGGCGTCGGCCGGCACCGGGTGGGTCACGTCGAGCGTGCCGCCGTAGGCGATCGACCCGCCCTTGCCGGTCTGGTTCGTGAGCGGGGCCACCATCGTCACGTCGTGACCCGCGGCCGTCAGCGCGTCGTACACGGCGTTGATCCCGGGGGCCACGTAGCCGTCGTCGTTGGTCACCAGAATGTCCAGGGAGCCAGGGCAGCCGGCGGGCCTGGCGGCTCCTTGGCGCTCGTCGCCGGAAGCGGTGTCGGCGGTCACCGCGAGCGACGCGAAGGCGGCTGCCAGGGTGGCGGCGCCTGCGAGGAGCTTCTGCTTCTGCTTCATGGCGTGGGGTTCTCCGTTGCTGTCGGGGGTCGAGAGGCTGCCATCGTCGAAGCCATCGGTGAGATCGACGGCGTCGCCGTCGATGACGGTCGCCCGACCGGGGGATCGACGGCCCGCCGTGCCCGGGGGCGTCCGGGGGCGGGACTACGTTGCCGGGACCAGGGCGAACATCGAGGAGGTCGGCGCGTGACGGAGACGCTCGACGGCGGTGCCGACCGGATCGGCGGCTACCTCGGGTGGTGGTCGACCGAGCTGCGGCCGTGGTGGCGGGACTTCGACTCCCTCGAGCACCTCACCGCCTCCTCCTACGGGGTGGCGTTCCAGGAGGCGTTCGCCTCGTTCGTGGAGCGGGCGTGGGACGACCCGGACCCGAGCTATGTGGTGGCGCGGATGAGCATCGACTACCGGCACGAGGTGCGACGTCGGGACTGTCCGATCCGCATCCACGTCGCCGTACGGCGAGTCGGGCGCGCCAGCTTCGACGCAACGATGGTCCTGCGCTCGGCCACCGGGCGGGTCTGCAGCATCGCGGAGGTCCGCTACGCCGCCTGGGACCGCGAGCGCCGCTGCTCGCGACCGCTCACGGATGCTGAACGCGGCGGCCTTGTCGAGCAGGGTGCATAGGAGACGGACGGCGCCTGTCTTCGCCTGATTCGCAGGCATCCCCCATGCGGGCACGGGCCGGTTCACGGTGCCTGTGGCCGTCTGACGGCGTCCTAACGTCGCTCGCGACCGAGGAGGAAATCATGACCGCCGAAGAACTGCCCGAGGACCTGACGCTCGCCGACTTCGACCTGTGGAAGGACGGCCCTCCGCACGAGACGTTCAACGACCTCCGGGCGAGGTGTCCCGTGCATTGGTCACCGAACATCCCCATCCTCCCCGAGGAAGAGGGCTTCTGGTCCGTGACGAAGGCGGACGACGTCGCCAAGGTGAGCCGCGACTGGCGAACCTTCTCCTCGGAGCGGTGGGGCATCGACATCACCAACCACCAGATCCCGCTCGAGTTCGCGCGCGCCGAGTTCATCAGCATGGACCCTCCGAAGCACGACCGGATCAAGCAGCTCTTCCTCTCCGGTTTCACCAACGAGCAGATCGCCGGGCACGAGGATTGGATCCGCGAGATCGTGACCACGGTGCTTGACCGCCTTGACGGGGAGGAGACCTGCGATCTCGTGAGCGCTGTCTCCCAGCCCATCGTCGCGCGGGTGATCCACCGCCTCCTCGGCATCCCGGAGGAGGAGGACACCAAGTGGGCCGACTATATGAAGCGCTACATGGGGCGTGACGACCCGGACTTGAACCCGGGCGGCATCCCCGCCTACGTCAACGAGCTCCTGCCCAGGCTGATGCAAGAGGTCACCCACATGGTCGATGCGCGGCGAGCGAACCCGACCGACGACTTGATCAGCATCCTCGTGCATGCGGAGATCGACGGCCACAGGCTCTCGCCCGAGGAGATCATGTACGGCACCCTCCTCCTCGTCGGTGCCGGCAACGACAGCACCATGGCGACGTATGTCAGCGCCATGAAGGCGTTGATGGAGCACCCGGACGAGCGGCAGAAGGTGCTCGACGACATGTCCCTGGTGCCGAGTGTCGTCGAGGAGGCGTTGCGGATGTTCCCGGCGTTCTCGATGATGCGACGCACGGCGACCAAGGACGTCGAGATCGGTGGCCAGCCGATCAAGGCGGGAGACAAGGTGGTGATGTGGTACCCGTCGTCCAACCGGGATGAGGACAGGTACGACGACCCGCACCGTTTCGATGTCACCCGCAACCCCGAGCACCAGGCGTTCGGCGCCGGCGGTCGGCACTTCTGTCTCGGCAACGCGCTGGCCCGTATCGAGCTGCGGCTGATGATCGACGAGACGCTGAGGCGCTATCCGGAGATGGAGATCGTCGGAGAGGCGCCGCACGCCGAGTCGCTCTTCATCAACCAGGTCAAGGCGCTCCCGGTCAGGCTCGGTCCGCGCGCAGGGTGAGGAGCCGTCCGTCTGGCGTTGTCAGGTGGCAGAAACAGGTAGTTCCACCCGTGGCCGTCAACGGACCGTCGAGGAGCGTTCGAGGGGCAGGCAGACGCCTGGCCAACGAGACGCCGAACGAGGTGCTGACATGACGATGGTCGCGACGCGATGGTCCGGAGCCGAAGACACGAAAGAGCGCGAGTGGCAGGACAGCCTCCGCCCGCAGCGGGTGTTGGTGGTCGACGAGCACGAGCTGCTGTCCGTGGGACTCCGCGCGGTCCTGGCGGAGGCGTCCTGGGTGGACGCGTGCCTGGTGGCGAGCTCGGCCGACGCGGCGTTGCAGGTGGCGCGCCGGCACCACCCGCAGCTGGTGCTGGTGAGCACGTCGCTGGGTGACTGGTCCGGACCCGACCTGTGCCGGACCCTGCGGGAGCAGATGCCGCACGTGAAGGTGGTGCTGATGTTCGCCGACGGGCGGGTGCCGGCGGCGCTCGCAGCATCGCTGGGCGCAGTCGCCGCGCTCTCCAAGATGATGGCGCCGGGCGCGATCGTCATGGCGCTCAAGCACGTGGCCGAGGGCGGGCGGGTCTTCCCGAAGGGCAGGGTGACCTCCCCGGTGAAGCTGTCCAAGCGGGAGCTCGACGTCCTCCACCACCTGGCTGCGGGGCTGAGCAACCCGGAGACCGCGGCGACGCTGAACCTGTCACGACACACGATCAAGCAGCACACGAGCGCGGTCTACCGCAAGCTCGGTGTGCGCAACCGCGCCGAGGCCGCCAGCCGGGCCCAGGAGCTCGGGCTGCTCGGCTGGCAGGTGCGTGCGGGCGAGCAGCGCGATGCCGGTTGAGCCGGCAGGGAAGCGCGAGGCGACGGCGCGATGACCGCGGCGGGCTCGCCCCGCGGACCGCGCTGACGCTGGCCGTCGCCGCCGCCGTGGCCTCCAGCGCCAGCGGGCCGTTCGGGAAGTCGCTGATCCTCAGTGGCTGGTCGACCGGCGGTGTGCTCCTGTCCCGTACGACGATCGCCACGCTGGTCCTGCTGCCGGCGGCGGTGTGGCTGGCGCTCCGCCACGGGGCCCGCCTGAGGGAGAACGCCGCCGGTATCGCCGTTCTCGGCGCCGTCGGCATCGCCGGCACCGTGATCTGCTACTACAACGCCGTGGCCGCCCTGCCGGTCGCGGTGGCGATGATCATCCTGTACGTCTCGCCGGTCCTGGTGCTGGCCTGGCTCTGGCTCCGGCACGGGGACCGCCCCGCTGCACGCACGCTTGCCGGCGCCGTGGTGTCGCTCGGGGGCCTGCTGCTCGTCGTCGCGGCGACGGGCGTTGACGAGAGGGCCAGTCCGACGGGGATCGCATGGGCGCTCGGGGGCGCCCTCTGCGTGGCGACGTACTTCCTCGCCTCCGACCGGATCACCGGATCGGTCCCGCCGGTCACGCTCGCCTGTGCCGGGCTCGCCGTCGCGTCCGCCGGGATCGGGCTGCTCGCGCTGGTGGGCCTGCTCCCGGTCGGGATCACGAGCGCGCCCGCCCAGCTCGGCGGGTGGACCGTGTCGCCCGCGGTGCCGTTGGCGCTGGTCGTCCTCGTCTCCACGATCTTCGTGTACGTCGCGGCCTTCGCCGCGGTCAGCGTGCTCGGCGCCCGGGTCACCTCGTTCGTCGCGCTGGCCGAGCCGATCGCGGCGCTCGGGGTCGCCTGGGCGCTGCTGGGCGAGGTGCCGCGTCCCCTTCAGCTGGTCGGCGCAGCCCTGGTGGTGGCCGGCGTTGCGTTGATCCGAACCGACCGCTCCGACCGGGTGCGTCGCAGCCTGCGGGCGGACGAGGACACGGAGCCGTTCCTCGCCGAGCCGGGCTGACCCGCTCGCACAGGTCCTACTGGGCCGTCCACCCGCCGTCGACGACGAGCACCTGCCCGGTCATGAAGCCCGAGGCCCTCGAGGCGAGGTAGATCACCGGGCCGGCCATCTCCTCCGGCTGCGCCCAGCGTCCCATCGGCGTGTTCCGCCGGACCCAGCGCGCGTAGCTGTCGTCGACGAGTCCAGGCACGGTCATCGCGGTCTCGACGTAGCCCGGGGCGAGGGCGTTGACGCGGACGCCACGCCGGGCCCACTCGAGCGAGAGCGCGCGGGTCAGCCCGACGAGGCCGTGCTTCGCGGCGACGTAGGCCGACTCGTCCCGGTTGCCGACCAGGCCGAGCATCGAGGCCACGTTGATCACGCTGGACTCCTCGGAGAGGACCCCGGACGCCGCGCGGCACAGCAGCCAGCACGACTGCAGGTTCAGGTCGGTGACCTGCTGGTACGTCGCCAGGTCGGCCTCCTCGATCGAGGACACGTGCGTGGTGGCGGCGTTGTTGACGAGGATGTCGAGGCGGCCGAACAGGTCCCCCGCGCGGGTCATGACGGCCCCGACCTCGTCGGGGTCCTGGAGGTCGGCGACGTGCGGTGTCACGGACCCGGAGGTGCCGACCGCGAGCTCGGCCGTCTCCTTCAGGTCGCCCTCGGACCGGGCGACGGCGAGCACGTCGACACCGTGCTGCGCCAGCGCCACGGCAATGGCGCGACCGATGCCGCGGCTCGCGCCGGTGACGATGGCGCGCCGGCCGGTGACGTCGAAGACTCGGGTGGCGGGGGTGGTGGTCTGCATGGGCGTGAGCTCCTTCGGGCGATCAGGACAGGGAGAACCGGGGGCTGCGCCCCTCGGCGAAGGCCGCGGCGGCCTCGTGCGCGTCCGCGCTCTGGGAGGCCTCCACGCTCGCTGCGGTCTCGCGGCGCATGACCTCCTCGAGGCTGCCCTCCCAGCCGCGGTCGAGCAGGTTCTTGGCCAGCCGGAGCGCGGTGGGCGACTTCGTGCGCAGGGTGCCGACGACGCGGGCGACCTCGTCGTCGAGCTCGTCGTCGGGGACGACCCTGTTGACCAGGCCCCAGTCCTGCGCGCGGACCGCGTCGAAGGGCTCGCCGAGCATGATGATCTCCTTGGCGACGACCGAGCCGGCCGTGCGGGGCAGCACGCCGGTGAAGCCGTTGGTCACGACCAGGCCGACCGCGGTCTCGGTGAAGCGGAACGAGGCGGAGTGTCCGGCCACCACCAGGTCGGCGCTGAGCGCGATCTCCGCACCGCCTCCGATCGCGTGGCCGTGAACCTTGGCCACGACCGGCACGGGGCACGCCCGGATCCGCCGGGTGATCTCGTGCAGCCGCTCGGTCGCGGCCGCCAGCTCCGCCTCGCCCTTCGGCTCCTTCGCGTTCTCCTCGGCGGACCACTTGAGGTCGTGGCCGCTGGAGAACGCGCGGCCGGCACCCTGCAGGACGACGGCACGGACGTCGGACGGCAGGTGGGCGAAGGCCGCGTCGAACGCGTCGAGCAGTTCCGGGTTGAGCGCGTTGAGCCGCTCCGGTCGGTTGAGCGTGATCGTGCGCACGCAGGCGACGGTCTCGACGAGCACGGGAGCAGGCATGCCGCGATCATCCGACGTCTGCGCGCCACGCGAAGGGCGGCGCCGTGGTCGACGCCCCCAGGTGGGGGAGTTCCTGGTCCGGGGGGACCCGACGGGCGCGGCGTGCGACAGGGTGGGGTGTCGGAACAGGATCGTCGTGAGGCTGTCAGTGAACGCACCGTGGGAGATTCAGCTCGAGCTGCGGGAGGAGTACGTCGACTACCTCGGCCACGTGACCGCGGCTGCCCATCTCACGTTGTTCGAGCTCGCCCATGGGCACTGGCTCGCCGAGCTGATGGCCGACCCTGCGCCCCCGTTCGCACTCGTGCGCCTCGAGCTGGACTACAGGCGCGAGCTGCTCCTCGGCGACGGGCCGGTCAGCGTCACGGTGACGCCGGTGCGACTCACCCGCAGCACCGTCACCGTCCGGGAGGAGCTCCGTTCCGGACGCCGAGGCGTGCACACCGAGTCGACCGCGGTCCTGGTCCGGTGGGACCGCGAACGACGCCGCTCGATGCCGTTCCCTGCTCCGGAGCGGGCCGGCATCGAGGCGCAGCTCGCGCAGTGACCTGCGGCCCTCAGGCCTCGAGCGCGCCCGTCACTGCTCCTGCGGTCGCGTCGCAGCGCTCGTCGGGCAGCACCACGGACCGGCAGGCGTCCCAGGTGGCGAGCACCGCGTCGCCGGCCACCACCGGCGAACCCGCGCCGGCCTGCTCCTGCGCGATCATGGTGAAGCCGGCGACGTCGATCTCGAGCCGACGGATCCCACCCATGTAGATCACCTGCCGAACCTTGCCGGCGAGCGCGTTCCCGCGGCTGGGGGGAGCGGTCGGCGTGTCGGGTACGACGGCGATGCGCTCGGGACGCACCGTCATCACGCCGCGCGAGCCGGTGGGCAGCGCCGCGCCGTCGGGCAGGGCCAGCTCGTAGCCGTCGCCGCAGAGCCGTCTCCCGGCGAGACCGTTGGCGATGACGCCGGGGAGGACGTTCGAGTCGCCGAGGAACTCGGCGACGAACAGCGTGGTCGGGCGCTCGTAGAGCTGCTCCGCGGTGCCCACCTGCTCGATGGTGCCGCTGTTGAACACCGCGATCCGGTCCGACATCACCAGCGCCTCGTCCTGGTCGTGCGTCACGTAGACGAAGGTGATGCCGAGCTCCTGGTGGATCCGCTTGAACTCCAGCTGCAGGCTCGCGCGCAGCCGCCGGTCGAGGGCGCCGAGCGGCTCGTCCATGAGGAGCACCCGGGGCCGGAAGACCAGGGCGCGCGCCAGCGCGACCCGTTGCTGCTGCCCGCCGGAGAGCTCGCGCGGATAGCGCTGGTGCAGGCCGTCGAGGCCGACGAGCGCGAGGCTCTCCTCCACCCGCTGCCGGAGCTCCACCTTGCCGACCTTGCGGCGCTTCAGCGGAAACGCGACGTTGGCGCTGACCGTCATGTGGGGGAACAGCGCGTAGTTCTGGAAGACCATGCCGATGTTGCGTTTGTGCGGTGGGACGGCCTCGATCGGCGAGCCGTCGACCATGATGTGCCCGCTGTCAGGCTGGAGGAAGCCGGCGATCGCGTTGAGGGTGGTGGTCTTGCCCGACCCGCTCGGGCCGAGCAGCGTGATGAACTCGCCGGCCGGCATGTCGAGGGAGACCCCGTCGAGTGCGGTCACGTCGCCGTAGCGCTTCTGGAGGTCGTGCAGCTGGATGGCTGCTCCGTGCATCTGCTCAGACATGCTGGATCCTTCTTCGGCTGGCAACGACGGCGGCGAGGAGCAGGATCGCGCTGCTCAGGCTGATGATCAGCGTCGACGCCGCCGCGATGGTGGGCGTGAGCGTCGTCGACACGCTCTGGTAGAGCTGGACGGGCAGCGTCCGGCTGAACGGTCCGGACAGGAACAGCGAGATGATCGCCTCGTCGAAGGAGATCAGGAACGCGAACAGTGCCCCGGTGAGCATCCCGGGCGCGATCAGCGGCAGGGTCACGTGCACGAACGTCGCGGTCGGGCCGGCCCCGAGGCTCGCGGATGCGCGCTCCAGACGGCGGTCCACCCCTTGCAGCGACGTCCGCACGGTGACCACGACGAACGGCAGGGCCACCACGGTGTGCGCGAGGACGAACCCGAAGAACGTCGAGGAGAGGTGCCACTGGAGGAACACGTAGTAGATCGCGATCGCGGTGATCACGCCGGGCACGATCATCGGTGCCAGCAGGAATCCCTCCAGCGGTGCCCGCCACCAGCCGGTGCCGCGGACCAGGGCGAACGCGGCCATCGTGCCGAGCGTGGTCGCCAGGATGACGACGATGCCTGCGACCTGAAGCGACAGGACGAACGAGTCCATCCACGCCGGGTCGGCGAAGAGCTCCTCGAACCACCGGGTGGAGAACCCCGGCGGGGGGAAGGCGAAGGTCCGCGAGCTGGTGAAGGCCATCGGTACGACGACGAGGGTCGGCGCGACGAGCAGGACCGCGACGAGTCCGCAGAACGCCTTGAGGACGAGGCGACGGGGTTCGCGCATCAGCGGGTCTCACTTCCGATGCCGAGCGCTCGCGTGTAGCGGCGGCTGGCGAGGGCGCCGAGGGCCAGCAGCACCAGCGTGAGCACCAGGAGCACCAGCGCCATGGCGCCACCCCGGCCGAACGCGAGCAGGCGGCTCACCTGCTCCACGATCTGCTGGGAGAGCAGGCTGTTCTGCGGTGATCCCAGGAGCGCGGGGGTGAAGTAGAAGCCCAGCGACAGGATGAACACGATCGTCGCGCCGGATGCGATGCCGGGCGTCGCGAGGGGCAGGTAGATCGAGCGGAACGCCGCAGCCGGGCTCGCGCCGTGGATCTGGGCAGCACGCAGGAGCGTGCGGTCGATCTGGGTCAGGCGGGCATACAGCGGGAGGATGAAGAAGGGCAGCAGCACCTGGGTCATCCCGATCACCACGGCGGTCGTCGTACCCACGATGCGAACGTCCTCGAAGCCCAGGGCCCCCAGCGCGCCGGTGATCGGCCCGCTGTCCCCGAGCAGGATCATCCAGGAGTAGGTCCGGACGATGAGGCTGCTCCAGAACGGCATCAGGACCGCGCCGAGCAGGACCATCCGCCACCGGAAGCCCACGACCGTCATCAGGTAGGCGTAGGGGAACGCGATGACCCCGCACAGGCCGGTGACCAGCAGCGACGCCACCACCGTGCGCCTCAGGATCGTGATCTGTGCAGGTGTGGTAAGGAACCACTCGTAGTTCGCGAGCCCGTCGTCACCGGGGTGGACGAAGTCGGTGAGGCTCCTCGCGAACATGATCGCGATCGGATAGCCGAACGTGATGAGGAGGAGCCCGACCGGGAGGGCCGCGACCAGCGGCCACCGCAGCGGCCGGATCCGGTCGCGTGCCCTCCTCGCCATCAGCCGGCCGTCATCTCGGTCCACGCGGTGAACGCGGCATCGGTGTTCTCGTCCCACCAGACCGGGTCCAGCAGCGACGGCGTCCCGATCTCCTCCTCGTGGCCCTGGGCCAGCCACTTGGCGCGGCTCTCCGGGACGTCCGGCTGTGCGCTCGGCGTGGTCGGGCCGTAGGGCAGCTGCTCGGTGAACGCGGCCTGGGCCTCCGGGGTGGCGACGTAGTTGAGGAACTCCTGCTGCGCCTCGGGGTACTTCGAGCCCTTGATCGCGTACAGCATGTCCCAGCCGGAGTAGGCGTTCTCCCAGACGATGCCGAGGTCGGCGCCGTTCTCCTCGCTGAGCGCCGCGCGGCCGAGGTAGCACCAGCACATCGCGAAGTCACCGGACTCCAGCGCCTCGGACTGGCCGGCGAGCGAGGGGGCGAGGCTGAGGTCGCTGCCCAGTCCCTCCACGATGTCCGCGGCCCGGTCGAGGTCCAGCGGGTAGAGCTCGTCGGACGCCACCCCGTCGGCCAGCAGCATGCCCTCGAGGCCGCCCGCGGCGTAGTTCAGGGTCACGCGCTTGCCGGGGAACCGCTCGGTGTCGAGGAAGTCGGTGATGCTCGTCGGCGGGTCGTCGCCGAACTCGGCTGCGTTGTAGACGAGCGCCAGCGTCTGCATCATGATCGGCACGCCGCAGTCGTCGGCCAGGAGCTGGGGGTCGACCGCACTGACGTCGACGTCGGACGAGCGCTTCTCGTAGAGCGTCCCGCAGCCCTGCATCCCGGAGCCGATGTCGAGGTCGATGACGTCCCAGGTCGTGTTGCCTGCCTCGACCATCGCCTTGACCTTGGCGGGGTCGGACGGCGAGTCGATGGCGAACCGGACGCCGGTCTCCTCCGAGAAGGGGTCGAGCCACGCTGCCTTGGCGGCGGTGAGGCCGTCGCTGCCGAAGTTGACGAAGACGAGCTGGTCACCCGAGAGGCCCGAGCCGTCGTCGTCGGATCCGCACGCGGTCGTGGCGACCAGCGACAGCGCGGTGATGACGCCGAGAGCGAGTTTCTTGTGGTTCAGGTGCACGGAGATGCCTCCATCGATGATCGGGCGAGTGGTCTGAGGATCGCCGAGTCCGGCGGGACCGGACGGACGTCGGCGGGCGTGATGACCCGGGTGGGGGAGGTCACACCGATCAGGTCAGCTCGAAGCCGTGGTAGCCCGCCGCCTCGACTCCGTCGCTGATCTGCTTGTAGAGCCCCACGCCGCCGACGAAGGGCATGAAGACGCGGCGCTTGCCGGGGATGTTGGCGCCCATGTACCAGGACGCGGCCTGGGGGAACAGCGTCATGTCGGCCAGGTCGTTCGTGGCGGTGACCCAGTTCTCCTCGTTCTCGGGCATCGCCTCCATCCGGGTGAGTCCCCGGTCGCGCAGGTGCTCCAGGGCGCGGGCGATCCACTCGACGTGCTGCTCGATCGAGGTGACGACGTTCGACAGGACCGACGGGCTCTGCGGGCCGGTGACGGTGAACAGGTTGGGGAAGCCGGCCGACATCAGTCCCAGGTACGTGCGGGGACCGTCGGTCCACTTCTCCGCGAGCGTGGCTTCGTCGTTGCGGATCTCGATCGCGTTGAGCCCGCCCGTCATCGCGTCGAAGCCAGTGGCCATGATGATCACGTCCAGCTCGTGCTCGGTGTCACCGGCGACGATGCCGCGTGGGGTGATGCGCCGGATCGGCTCCTCGGCGATGTCGACCAGTGACACGTTGTCCTGGTTGTAGACCTCGTAGTAGCCGGTGTCGACGCACAGCCGCTTGGCGGCGATGGGGAACGTGGGCAGCAGCTTCGCCGCGATCGCCGGATCGGCGACCTTCTCCTCGATCCGCTGGCGCACGTACTCCGAGGCGAGGGCGTTCGCGTCGAGGTCGGTGAGCACGTCGGAGAAGCTGTCGGTGAAGCAGAGCCCACCGAGATCCCAGCGCTTGTCCAGGGACGCCCGGCTCTCCCCGGGAGGGATGTCGAGCAGGGTGGTGGTCTCGATGCCGCACTGGTAGCCGCTCGGCGTCATCCTGCTGGTCGCGCGCAGCTCGGGGTAGCGGTTCTTGGTGGCGGCGAGGACGTCGGCGACGGGGCCGTTGTGTGCGGGAACGGCGTAGCACGCGGTGCGCTGGAACACGGTGAGAGTGCCGACCGCCGGCGCGATGGCGGTGATGGTCTGCAGCCCCGAGGACCCGGTCCCGACGACCGCGACCCGCTTGCCGGTGAGGTCGACACCCTCGTGCGGCCAGCTGGACGTCCAGTACAGATCGCCCTCGAAGTCGTCGATGCCGTCGAAGCGCGGGCGCGAGGGGACGGAGAGGCAGCCGGTGGCGGCGATCACGAACCGCGCCGTGCGCGTCGTACGGTCGTCGGTCCGCACGGTCCACTGCTGCGCACCCTCGTCCCAGGCCAGCTGCTCGACCCTGGTGCCGAAGGTGATGTCGGGTCGCAGGTCGAACCGGTCGGCGACGTGCTGGAGGTACCGGAGCAGCTCGGGCTGCGCGGAGTACCGCTCCGACCATTCCCACTCCTGCTGCAGGTCGTCGTCGAAGGAGTAGGAGTACTCGACCGACTCGATGTCGCACCGAGCGCCGGGGTAGCGGTTCCAGAACCAGGTGCCGCCGACGTCGTCCCCGGCCTCGATGACGTGCGCGTCGAAGCCCGCCTCCCGCAGGCGGTGCAGCTGGTAGAGGCCGGCGAACCCGGCGCCGATGATCACTACGTCGTGGTCGGTCATCGGTCAGCCCACCCGTTCGGTAGAAGAGTTGAAGGAGATGAAGGAGGTGATGCGCTCGGCGACGAGGCGGATGCCGTCGTCGTAGCCGGGCAGGATGTTCGCCATCTGGAAGTAGCCGTGCAGCTGGCCGTGGGCGGTCTCCAGCGACACGGCGACCCCTGCGGCGGAGAGGGCCTCGGCGTACGCGACGCCCTCGTCGTGCAGCGGGTCGTGCTCGGCGACGTAGACCAACGCTGGCGGGAGCCCAGCGAGGTTCTCCGAGCGGAGGGGTGAGGCGTCCGGGTGGGTGCGCTCCGACTCGGAGGGCAGGTAGTGGCTCCAGAACCACGCCATGGCGGCCCGGTCGACCAGGAGCTGGTTGCCAGGGGCGAGGTACGACGGACGGTCGAGGTCGCAGTCCGTCACCGGGTAGACGAGGACCTGGTAGTCGATGGCCGGCCCGGAGCGGTCGCGCGCCCAGCGCGCGACGACGGTGGCGATGTTGCCACCCGCGCTGTCGCCGGCGACGACGAGCGGCACGGGGTCCGGCGCCAGCTCCGCCGCGTGGTCGGCCACCCAGCACAGCGCGGTATAGCTGTCCTCGAGCGCAGTGGGGAAGGGGTGCTCGGGCGCCTTCCGGTAGTTCACCAGGACGACGGTCGACCCGGTCAGGTTCGCCAGGTCGCGGCCGACGTGGTCGTACTGGAGGTCGATGTCACCGAGGACCCAGCCGCCGCCGTGGAAGTACACGATGATCGCCCGCGGCGTCACGGCCGGGGTCAGGACCCGGACCCGGAACCGCCCGCTGGCACGGTCGAGACGGAGGTTGCGCACCGACCCCACCTCGGGGCCGCGCCCCGTCATGCCCGCGGCGACCATGTCGCTCAACCGGGCGACCGCGGGGGTCAGCTCGTGCAGGGGCGGCTCGCCTGCCGCGGCGAGCTCCGCCACGAAGGCCTCCGAGACCGGCTCGAGGGGCATGGGTGCGTCCTTTCTGACGACCGGCAGGTGACCTGCCGCATCATCGGGACGCCGCGCGACTTGTGGGACACCTCGAGCCCGGAGATAGCCCGGTCGGGCGTACTTGGCCGACGGTGCGGATCCGCGTCGCTCCGCGGGACCTGAGGGTGGTGGTCGACCTACGAGAAGGAGCGCCATGCACGGGGAAGTCGCAGTCGTCACTGGTGGAGGCCGCGGCATCGGTCTCGCGTTCGCCCGTCGCCTGGCGTCGGCGGGCCGTCGGGTGCTCGTCACCGACATCGACGAGTCGGCGGCCAGGACTGCCGCCGAGGAGATCGGCGGAGCGTGGGTCCGTCAGGACGTCCGAGAGGTGGATGGTCATCGCGCGGTGGCCGAGCGCGCCGCGGAGCTGGGGTCGTTGCGCATCTGGGTCAACAACGCGGGGGTGCTCATCGCGGGCGAGAGCTGGCGGCACGACCCGAGCGAGATCGCGCGGAGCTTCGACGTCAACGTGGGCGGGGTGATCGCCGGGTCCCACGCGGCGGTGACCGCGATGTCGACCGCGGGTGGGTCGATCCTCAACGTCGCGTCGACGGCCGGCCTCGCGCCGGTGCCAGGGCTCGCCATCTATGCGGCGACCAAGGCGGCCGTGCTCTCCTTCACCACGTCGCTCCAGGGCGACCTCGACCATGCCGGGCTGCCGATCCGCGCCCGGGCGCTCTGTCCCGACGTCACCGCCACCGACATGGTCCACGACGTCGCCACCGACCCCGGCGCGTCCATCCTGTTCGCGGGATCCAGGCCGGCGCAGGCCGACGACGTCGCACGAGCCGGCCTCGAGCTGCTGGAGAGCCGTCAGGTGGTGCGGGCGTTCCCGCGGTCGAGCGGCGCGGTCGCGCGAGGGACCGGCCTCCTCCCTACGCTCGGCCTGCGGCTGTCCGCGTCCGCCCGCCGGACGGGCGCCCGACGGCAGCGCGACCACGCGGGGAGGGACTGACCATGCAGCGGTTCGGCTCGAAGGTCGTCGTCGTCACCGGGGGCGCCTCGGGCATCGGCCGTGCAGCGGCCCGCAGGTTCGCCGCCGAGGGCGGCGCGGTGTGGATCGTCGACGTGGACGAGAACGGCGGCCGCGAGCTCGAGACCGAGCTCCGGGCCTCCGGCGCGACGGCTACGTTCGTCGGTGCCTCTGTCGCGGCCGAGGCCGACGTCGCCGAGGTCTACGGGAGAGTCCGGGCCGAGCACGGTCGGCTCGACGTCCTGTTCAACAACGCCGGGATCGTGCTCGAGAGCTGGGGTGCGTCGACGACGCTGGCCGACTGGCGGCGGGTTCTCGAGGTCAACCTCGACGGCGTCTTCCTGATGGCCCGGCACGCGATCGCGCTGATGGTCGAGTCCGGTGGAGGGGCCATCGTGAACACGGCCTCGATGCTGGGCCATGTCGGCACGCCGGGGGCGACGTCGTACGTCGCCAGCAAGCACGCGGTCGAGGGCCTCACCAAGAACCTGGCCCTCGAGTACGCCGCGGACGGGATCCGCGTCAACACGGTGTGCCCGGGCTACGTCAACACCCCGATGGTGCAGGCGGACATCGAGGCCGACCCCTCCCTGCCGGGGCGGCACCCGTTGGGGCGGCTGGCCGAGGCCGAGGAGGTCGCCGCCGTGGTGGCGTTCCTGGCGAGTGACGACGCGAGCTTCGTGACCGGGTCGTCGTACCTCGTCGACGGGGGCTACACCGCGCGGTAGGCAGCGCGTCGTAGGCAGGTGCCGGCACGCGCCGGGTTCCGTCCTCCCCCAACCGGGTGAGCGCACCGCGACCGTGCTCGCGCGGGTCGCCCATCGCGAGGACGATCGCGCTATGCAGCCCCAGGACAGCATCCTCTCCGTCATCCGCACCGCGGTCGCCGAGGACCCCGACCGCGAGCTCCTCCGGATCGGCGGGGAGTCCTTCACCCGCCAGCAGACCCTCGACCAGGTCGAGCGCGTGGCGCGCGGCCTGAAGGAGCTCGGCATCGACCCCGGTGACCGGGTCGGCGTCATGTGCGACAACCGCCCCGAGACGCTCTTCACCTGGCTCGGCGTCAATGCCGCCCGCGCGATCGACGTGCCCTTCAACGCCGAGGCCCGCGGGCGCTTGCTGGACTACTTCGTGCAGGACGCCGGGCCGCGGGTGCTGGTGGGCACCGAGGACTACCTGCAGGTCCTGGCCGATGCCATCACCGACGCACCGGAGCTCGTCGTCTGCATCGGCGAGGCCAGCGGGAGGCCGTTCGGTGACCGCGCCCGCCAGGTCGGCTTCGACGAGCTGGTCGCCCTCGGCGCGGGCTCGTCGGTGGAGCTGCCCGCACCGCAGGCCGGCGACATCGCGACGATCATGTACACCTCCGGCACGACCGGGCCGTCCAAGGGCGTGATGCTGCCGCAGCGGTACTACCCGGCCCAGGGCGAGCACGCAGCCAACCTGATGGGTGTCGGGAGCGACGACGTCGTCCTCTGCGTGCAGCCGCTGTTCCACATCGACGCCCGCGCCTTCCTGGTGACGACCTGGGTCGCGGGCGGGGTGGTGGCGATCGGGCGGCGGTTCAGCGTCTCCACCTTCTGGGACCAGGTCCGAGAGCACGATGCCACCATCTTCTCGACCATCGGCACCATGCTCTGGATGCTCTTCAAGCAGGAGCCGCGGCCGGACGACGGCGACCTGCCCGCACGGCTCGCGATCTGCTCCTCGACGCCGCGGGAGATCCTGCACGACTTCGAGAAGCGCTTCGGCGTCGACCTGATCGAGGCCTACGGCATGACCGAGTGCGTCCTCATCACGTCGGCCCCGGCGGGCGACACGGTGCCGGGCCGGATCGGCAGAGGGATCCCCGAGCTGGACGTGCAGCTGGTCGACGAGTCGGACGCCCCGGTCGCCGCCGGCGAGGTGGGGGAGCTGGTCTACCGCCCGCGGGAGCCGTTCGCGATGATGCAGGGCTACTGGGGCAAGCCCGAGGCGACGCTCGAGACCTGGCGCAACCTGTGGTTCCACACGGGCGACCTGGTGCGCGAGCACCCCGACGGGCTCGAGTACATCGGTCGGCGGAAGGACTCCATCCGCCGGCGCGGGGAGAACGTTTCCGCCTGGGAGGTCGAGGAGGCAGTGGCCGCGAACCCCAAGGTCCTGGAGGTCGCCGCGATCGGCGTTCCGTCCGAGGTCGGTGAGGAGGACGTCGCCGTACTGGTCGTGACGGTGCCAGGGCAGGACCTTGCTCCCGAGGAGCTCGTCGAGTTCGTCGCCAAGGACCTGCCGCGGTTCGCGGTCCCGCGGTACGTCGAGCTCGTCGACAGCCTCCCGAAGACGCCGTCGGAGCGCATCGAGAAGGCCAAGGTGCGCGAGCGCGGTATCACCGCCGCGGCCTGGGACGCGAACGTCGCTCTCGGTCGCCGCTGAGCCCGGCCCAGGCTGGGCCGAGTCAGCTGGAGGGCTGCTGCCGCGCGACCTTCGCGAGCGCGTACAGCCCGAGGTCGCCGAGACCGGCGGCCTCACCGGCCTCGAGACCCTCGACGGCCGCGGCGAGCAGCCGTGGGCGGTGGCCGGCGGCGCGCATGCCGGCGAGGACGTGGCGGGAGCCTTCGGCGTACACCGCCAGGGTCGCCTGGTCGGTCTCGTAGCGGTCGCCCTCGATCGCCGCGACCGCCTCCCTCGTGGCGCGCCGGATGGAGCCGATCACCGAGTCGGTGACGGACCGCAGGGTGTCGGCGGTGACGCCCATGTCCAGCGCGAAGGCGGCGCCCTCGATGTAGGCGCTCACCGCGCTGACGTAGAAGGACCCCACGATCGCGGCGTCCATCGCGCTGGCCGCCTGGACCTCCTCGGCGATGTGCGCCGAGCCCGCGCCCAGGGCCATCAGGGTCTCGCGGTGGGCCGTCCACACCGAGGTCGCACCGGAGTAGAGGACCAGGCCCTCCGTGGTCCCGATCTGCCCGGGGAAGCAGAGCAGCGCTCCGTCCAGGTAGCCGATTCCGCGATCGTCGGCCCACTGCGCCATCGCCATCACCTCGTGCGGCGCCGCCGAGCCCACGTTGACCAACGGCGTCCCGCCCCAGTCGGTGACGGCGGAGAGCGCGGTTCGGGCGGCGTCGTACGTCGACGTGCAGGTGATGACGAGACCGGCCGACCGGACGGCCTCGTCGATCGACGGTACGGCGGTCACGCCGCCGCCCGCGACGGCCTCCGCACGTTCCGGGGTGCGGTTCCAGGCGGCGACCGTATGACCGGCACCGGCCAGGGCTCGCGCCATCGCGGCGCCCATCAGGCCGCAGCCGATGACGGCGACGTCGTAGCTCTCGGGGCGATCCGTGGGACGCTGCACAGGCTCTCCTCAGTCTCCGTACGGAATCGGCTCCGTGGCGTCGGCCCGCCCGACGTAGGCGCCTCGGTAGGCACTGGCGGGATGCCAGTCGGCGACCGCTGACGCGCCGAACGCCCGCGCGCGGTGGGTGTCGCCCTCGGGGTATTCCTGCCACATCCGGCCACGGCGCTGGAGCTCGGGCACGACGTGGTCGACGAAGCTGTTCATGGTCTCGTGGCTGGCGACCCGCGGCAGGTTGAACCCGTCGACGTCCCCGACGTCCATCCACCGCTCGAGCTCGTCTGCCACGGTCTGGGGGCCGCCGACGACGACCGGGCCGAAGACGCCGATCGCCATGAAGTCCATGACTTCGCGGAGCGTCCAGGTCCTGGTGGGATCAGCCGTGGTGAACAGGGTGAGGATGGACTGGATCGCCTCGGACCTCGAGTACTCGAGCGGTTCATCGAGACCTTGCCCCGAGAAGTCGACGCCGGTGACCGAGCTGAGGTAGGCCACGTTGGCCGGAAGGTAGGCGGTCTCCCGGTAGCGCTCCAGCTTCTCGTGAGCGGCCTCGTCCGTCTCGGCGGCGATCACCGTGAGTGCGGTGACGATCTTGATGCTGTCCCGCGGCCGGCCGCCCTCCTCGGCCTTGTCGCGGATGTCGTCGCACACGACGCGCGCCTGCTCGGGTGTCAGGCCGACGATGAAGATGCCCTCGCCGTGGCGGGCGGCGAACCGGCGTCCGACCTCGGACGCGCCCGCCTGGTAGATGAACGGGGTGCGCTGCGGCGACGGGGCACACATGTGGATCCCGGGCACCGAGTAGTACTTGCCCCGGTGTCCGATGGGATGGACCCGTTCCGGATCGGTGAACACGCCGGTCTCGGCGTCGGCGACCACGGCGCCGTCCTCCCACGATCCCTCCCAGAGCTTGTAGGCCACGTCGAGGAACTCCTCGGCCATCGCGTAGCGCTCGTCGTGCGGGATCTGCCCCTTCTCGCCCAGGTTCGCGGCCGCGCTGTTGGTGAAGGCGGTCACGACGTTCCAGCCGATCCGGCCGTTCGTCACGTGGTCGAGGCTGGAGAACCTGCGGGCGAGGAGGTACGGCTGCTCATAGGTCGTGGCGACGGTGATCCCGAGGCCGACCTTCTCCGTCGCCATCGCCATCGCGGGGACGACGCAGGTCGGGTCGATCGACGGAGCGCTCACTCCACCCTGGAGCGCTGGTGCGGCCGTCCCCCCGTAGACGTCCTGGATGCCCAGGATGTCGGCGATGAAGACCGCGTCGAACTTGCCGCGCTCGGCGATCTTCGCAACCTCGACCCAGTAGTCGAGCGTGTGGTACGCGCTGTCCTGGCTTCCAGGGGCACGCCACTGTCCGAACGAGCAGTGGGACACGGCCGTCATCTCGAACGTGTTGATGACCATTCTCTTCGCTGTTGTCATGAGTCCTCGCTTCGACTGTGAACGGATGCAGCAACCTCCGCGACACCAGGTTCTTGTGGCCCGGCACGCCGACAACGGCTCACGTTGCGGGTCGGAAAGTAACCCGGGTCACACGCGGGGTGGGAACGCCCTCGGCGGGCATGGGCCATCTGGGGGATGTGTCCGCGAGCGTTCTTGAAAGGTGCCTCGAAGCCGTCGATCGGGACCGGTTCGGCGTGCTACGTTCACCCTCGCAGCGTGAGCCGTTGCCGGCGTACCGGGCCACAAGAACCTGTGACGCGTGGAGAAGTCTGATGCTCCACCGAGGCTCGTCGGCTGTCGGACTTCTCCGGTTCCCTGTCAATCGGCAAACATGTGAGAAGCGTGATGTTGAAAGTTTCGATCGTCGTCGGAAACCCCAAGCCCGCGTCGCGTACGCGTCGTGTAGCGGAGCTCCTGGTGCAGAAGCTCCTCGAACCTGACACCTATCGGTGCGAGGTCATCGACCTCGCAGATCACACGGACGAGATCCTCGTGTGGCCATCGGAGAAGATGGCCCGGCTGAACGAGTCCGTCGCGGCCAGCGACCTCGTCATCGTGGCGTCGCCGACCTACAAGGCCACCTACACGGGGCTGCTGAAGGCATTCCTGGATCGCTACCCGGCGAACGGGCTCGCGGGAGTGACCGCCATTCCTGTGCACACCGGTGCCGACTTCTCGCACGCGATGGGGCCGTCCTACACGCTCGCGCCACTCCTCACGGAGCTGGGTGCCGCTGTGCCCGGGCGGGGCTTCTACCTGTCGCTGAGCGTGATGGACCACCTGGAGGAGGTCGTCGATGCCGCCGTTGCGGACTATTTCCGCAACCTGTCCGGGCTTGCGAGGATCGCTGCTGCAACGAGGGACACGGGGCATCGACCAAGCTCGGCGGAGGAGGCAAGGGACGAGGCGTCCTCATGACCGGATCCCCCGCCGACTGCGCGTCCTTCGACGCTCGCGCCTTCCGTGATGCACTCGGGCACTACGCATCCGGGATCACCGTCGTCACCAGCACGCACGAGGACCAACCGGTCGGCTTCACCTGCCAGTCGTTCTTCTCGGTGTCGACCGATCCCCCGCTCGTCTCGTTCAGCGTCATGCGGACGTCGTCGACGTACCCCAAGATCGCCCGGGCCGGGCGGTTCTGCGTCAACGTGCTCGCTCAGGACCAACACCGGATCTCCAGCCAGTTCGCTGTGAGCGGCACGGACAAGTGGTCCGGCATCGAATGGTCGCCGAGCCCCTCTGGCAACCCGGTGATCAAGGACACCTTGCTCTGGGTCGACTGCGAGACCTGGGCCGAGCACGAGGCCGGTGATCACCTGATCGTCGTGGGTCGCGTCGTCGAGCTGAGCCCTCCCAACCGCGGGCGCTCACCCCTGCTCTACTTCAGGGGAAGCTACTGCCATCTCGGCGAGCGCGACCAAGTGACGAGCTGAGGTCCCGACGCCGACCGGCAGCAGACGCCAGTGGCTCGCGCACGATCGGTGCGCGAGCCACTGATGTCTGGCAATTGCGGCGTCAGCCGCCGATCCGGATGAGCTTGCGGTTAACGAACTCCTCGGCACCGAGGCGGCCGAGCTCGCGGCCGAACCCGGACAGCTTGACGCCGCCGAACGGGAGGCCGGGCTCCTCGGCTCCGACGATGTTGACGTAGACCATGCCCGCCTCGATCCGGTCGGCGACGCGCTGCGCCTGCTCGGGATCGGTGGTGAACACGTAGGAGCCGAGGCCGAAGGGCGTGTCGTTCGCGACGTCGATCGCCTCGTCCTCCGAGCTCACGCGGTAGATGTTCGCGAACGGCCCGAAGAACTCCTCCTTCGCGGCCTCGTTGTCGGCGTCGATGTCGACCAGCACGGTGGGGTCGATGAAGGCCCCGTCGCGGCTGCCGCCCAGCGCCACCCGCGCACCGCCCTCGACCGCACGGTTCAGCAGCTTCTCGAGGCCCTCGGCGGCGCCGACGGACGAGACCGGCCCGAGCACGGTGTCCTCGGCGGCGGGGGAGCCCGGCTTGAGCTCGGTCAGGGTCGCGACGACCTTCTCGACGAAGGCGTCGTAGAGCTCGTCGATCACGATGTAGCGCTTCGCACCGTTGCACGCCTGACCGGCGTTGTCGTAGAACCGGGCCCCCAGCGCCGCCTCCACAGCCGCGTCGAGATCGTCGGTGCTGAGCAGGATGAACGGGTCCGAGCCGCCGAGCTCGAGGACGGCCTTCTTGAGGTGGCGCCCGGCGGTCGCGGCCACCATCGCGCCGGCCTTCTCCGAGCCCGTGACCGAGACGCCCGCGACCCGCGGGTCGGCGATGATGGCGTCGATCTGCGCATAGGTGGCGTAGACGTTCTCGTACGCGCCGACGGGGAAGCCTGCGTCCAGCAGCAGCTGCTCGATGGCCACCGCGGACTCCGGGCACTGGGAGGCGTGCTTGAGCAGGATCGTGTTGCCGGCCATCAGGTTGGGAGCGGCGAAGCGCGCCACCTGGTAGTAGGGGTAGTTCCACGGCATGACGCCCAGCAGGACACCGACGGGCTGGCGTCGTACGACGGCCGCGCCCTCGCCCCACTGCAGCGGGATCGGCTCGTCGGCAAGGAACTCCTCGGCCTGGTCCGCGTAGTACTCGAAGATGGCGGCCGCGAAATCCACCTCCAGGACACCCTGGTTGGTCGGCTTGCCCATCTCGCGGCTGATGATGACGGCCAGCTCGTCCCGGCGCTCGGCGAAGAGCGCGGCGGCGCTTCGCAGCAGGGCGGCGCGGTCCGCGACCGACGAGGTGCGACCCCACGAGCGGTACGCCGAACCGGCCCGGTCGAGCTTGGCCGCCAGCTCGTCGTCCGACAGCGCGGCGTACTCCTTGAGGGTCTCCCCGGTCGTGGGGTCGACAACGGCGTAGGTGCTCACGACATCCTTCTTTCTCGATCGCTGGGCGCGAGGCATGGACGTCCACCTTGGGCGATCCGGCGGCGGAGATCAGGACCGAGTGCGAAGGATCCCCTGGTCGGGGGAGGTGCCCGGCGACCGACTGTGGTCGGCGTCAGTCCTTTCCGGCCTGTTGGGTGAACCAGATCGCGACCTGGGCGCGCGACTTGAAGCCCTGCTTGGTGAGGATCCGCTCGACGTGTCCCTCGGCGGTCCGGAGGGAGATCACCAGCTTCGCGGCGATCTCCTTGTTCGACATCCCTTCGGCGACGAGCTGCGCCACCTCCCGCTCACGCCGCGTGAGGTGGCTCGCCGGCGCCGACGACGAGGGCGCGTCGTCGACGGCCGGCGCGCGCAACGCGACCGCGAGCGCCTCGTCCACGTTGAGCCGGCTCCCCCGTGTGCAGGCGACCTCGAACTTGGCGTCCCCCAGACGGTCGCGCGCCATCGCCTCGTAGCGCCGGCGGAACCCGCGCATCTGGCGCCCGCCGAGGGTGCGCCAGATCTCGTCGGTCGCGCCGAACAGCACGGCCGCCCGCTCGGCCTCTCCGTTGACGGCGGCCGCCCAGGCGAGGCTCTCGAGGGTCAGGCCGAATCCCAGGGTGTCGCGGAAGACCTGCTTGATCCGCAAGGCTTCCAACAGCTCGTGCTCGGCCTGCTCCGCGCGTCCCTGGATCAGGTCGAGGATCCCGCGGAGCCAGTGCGCGTAGGACAGGTTCCACCGCTCTCCGATCGCCGCACAGCGTGCCTGAAGCTCGTCGGCGATCACCCGGGCACGGTCGTACTCGCCCATCATGAGGAGGGTGGCGGCGAGCTCGACCCGGAGACTGTCGGAGTACTGGGCCTCGATCCCGGCGGCGGCGTACTGGTCCAGCGCCTCGGTGAAAAGGGACACCGCGGTCTCGAGCTCCGCGGACCCGCCGAGCGAGCGGCCGAAGCCGAGCACGTGGTTGGCGAACGCCCGCGCACGGTCATCGAGACCCGCTGCCAGGTCGTGCGCCTGGTCGGCGAGCGTGGTCAGCGTGTCGTAGTCACCCTGGAAGCCCGCGATGTAGGCCGTGGTCGCCAGGGCCCACGCGCGTTCGATGGTCGGCTCCTGGTGCAGGCTCAGCCCGCGGTCGAGCCAGAGGCGCGCCTCGGTCAGGTGGTCCATCGCACCCCAGAACCACGGCACCGCGGCCATCTCGAGGCCGATCCTTGCCTCGCCGGGCACCGACATGCAGTAGTCGAGGGCCTGCCGGATGTTCGCGTGCTCGAGCTGGAGGCGGGTCGCCCACTCCTCCTGCCGCGGGCCGGCCCACTCACGACCAGCCGTCCGGATCAGCTCGGCGCACCAGTCACGGTGGCGGCGGGCCGAGGCGGCGCCCTCCGACGAAGCCGCCAACCGGGCGCGGCCGTACTCCCGCAGCGTCTCCAGCATCCGGAAGCGCGTGTGGCCGGCGTGGTCACCGCGGATGAGGATGGACTTGTCGACCAGGCGCGCGATGGTGTCGAGCAGGGCGGAGGCTGGCAGCCGATCGTCGGCACACACCGCCTCGAGCGTGTCGGTGGTGAAGCCGCCCGCGAAGATCGAGGCGCGTGCCCAGAGCAGCTGCTCGATCGGGGTGCAGAGGTCGTAGCTCCAGTCGATGAGTGCCTGCAGGGTCTGGTGCCGCTCGGGAAGGTTGCGACTGCCCTCCCGCAGCAGGTCGAACCGGTCGTCGAGGCGGGTCGCGAGCTCGTCGACCGTGAGCGCGCGCAGGCGCACGCAGGCGAGCTCGATCGCCAGCGGGATGCCCTCGAGCCGGCGGCAGAGGCGTACGACGGCCGCCTCGTTCTGCGGGATGATCGCGAAGCCCGGCAGCACCGCGGCAGCGCGGTCGGCGAAGAGTGCCACGGCGGGATACTGCGCTGCCTTCCCGGTCTCGACGGCTTCGGCGTCGGGCGTCTGCAGGGGCGTCACCGGGTAGATGTGCTCGCCCACCGTGCGCAGCGCCTGGCGGCTCGTCACCAGGATCTTCACCTCGGGCGCGGCACGCAGCAGTGAGTCCACCAGGTCCGCGGTCGCGTCGACGAGGTGCTCGCAGTTGTCGAGGACCAGCATCAGGCGTCGCTCGGCCAGGAAGTCCTCGAGCACGGCGAGCTGGTCGACGGCGGGTTGCTCACGGATGCCGAGCGACTCACGGACCGCCTGCGGCAGCAGGTCGGGATCGGTCAGGGAGGCGAGCTCGACCAGGTAGACCCCGTCGGGGAAGGCGCGGCGCATCTCGTTGCCGGCCTGGAGCGCGAGCCGGGTCTTGCCCACCCCGCCCATGCCGGTCAGCGTCACGAGCCGGGTGGCGGAGAACAGCTGCCGCACGGCAGCCAGGTCGTGCCGTCGGCCCACGAAGCTCGTGAGGTCGGCCGGCACGGCTCGCCCCGATTTCACCGACGGTGATGCCAAGGGGATCCTTCGTGGTGCGGCTTCGGTACGTCTCGCGATCCTACTCGCGCCGCCGCCGCAGCACCTCGTCCGCTGCGCGCTCACCGGAGCGGAGGGCGCCGTCCATTCCCGTGGCCCACATCTCGGCCGTGTGCTCACCCGCGAAGTGGAGCGCGCCGACGCTCTGCGCCAGCAGGCTCGGGAGCCTCGGGAAGTCACCCAGCAGGGTCGACACGACGCCGCCGGCGTACTGCTCCTGGGTCCAGTCCTGCACGAGTCCCGCGAGGCGTGCCGGTCGCAGGTCGGTCGCGCTCCCGAGCAGCCGGTCCAGGGCGTGCATCGCGCGCGGCTCGTCGCGCAAGACGCCGTCACCGCGATCGGCGAGCAGGCCGAGGACGACCACCGTGTCCTCCGGTCCGAGCGGTCGGGCCCAGATCAGCGAGATCGGTCCGTCGCTCATCGCCGACCGGCCGAGGCGGCGGATGATCTCCGCGCCGTCGGCGTACTGGCCGATCACCTTGCCGCCCTGGGACATCGGGGTGCTGAGAAGGGCGTTGACCTTCCACTCGGGCAGCACCGGCGAGAATCCGATCCGCAGGGTCGGGGTGACCGGTGTCGCGACGACGACGTCCCGCCCGGTCAGGCGCTCGGTGTCTGTCTCGACGACCAGGCCGCCTCGACCCCGCCGCACTAGGCGCACGGGCTGCTCCAGTCGGATGTCGAGGCCACGGCTCAGCTCCTGCGCGAGGGTGTCGGTGCCGTCGGCCATCATCCAGCAGACCCGGCCGACGTGAGGAGGCTCGAACATCGACATCGGTATCTGCGACGCCTCGTGCACCGGGTTGTAGCCGGACTGCCAGCAGAACAGCCGCCGGGCGGTGGGAGAGAGACCGACCCGCGCCGCCCAGGCCTCGACGATCTCTGTCGGTGACGGCCGTACGGCGTCCAGCGCCGTCCGGACCTCGTCCGCGATCCGGTCGCGCTCGTCGTCGGCGAGCTTGCGGCCGCCGACAACCAGGGTCTCGCGGAGAGGCGAAGCCGCGGTCAGCCGGCCGTCCGGGTCGGTGGGGAACAGGGCGACCTGAGGGGTGAGGGCTACGCCGAGATCGGCGCAGTACTCGAGGAGCTTGTCCTGCCCGATGTCGATGAACGAGGCCCCCAGGTCGGCTGGCTGGCCGTGGCGCAGTCGATCGCGCACCGTCCGGGTGCGGCCGCCGACGTAGGGCTGCGCCTCGAGGACGACGACGTCCTCCCCGTTGCCGGACAGCCGCCGCGCGGCGGCGAGTCCGGCGGGTCCGGCGCCGATGACGATCGTGCTCATCCGCGGACCAACCTCTCGTCGATCTCCTCGAGCGTCATGCGCGCGGGCAGCCGGAGGACCTCGTCGGCCGCGCGGAGGCCGGACCGGACAGCGCCCTCCATGGTGCCGCCCATCTCGACATCGGTGTGGTCGCCGGCGAAGTAGACACGGCGGTCCGGCGTCGCGAACTGCGCAGCGAGGGCCCGTCGGGCAGAGGAGCTCGTCGTCGCCCCCATGCCGAGGGCGAACGGGTCCGCCGTCCAGTTCTTGCGGGCGCCGGCGATCCGGGTGATCGGCCCGCCGACGGCGACGGCCACCACCTCGTCGAGGGCGCCCAGCGCGGTGCGGTCGCACTCGATGACGTGACGTTGCGTGCCGGAGACCAACCCGCTGACGACCGCCGGTCCCTCGGTGACGTGCGGGTTGCCGACCCATGCGGTATTGACCGGGCCGTCGGTGAAGACGCCGCGTGTGAGTGCAGCCCGGACGGCGTCGCCTTCGGCGTACTGCGCGATCACCTTGCCGCCGGCCGCGCGCTGCAGCGACGTGAGCGCGCCCGTGACCGTCGCCGGCAGCGGCGGGTCGAAGCCGATCGTGGGCAGTACGAATGCCGGCACGGCCATCACGACCTGGTCTGCGAGCATGCCCTCGCCGTTCTCCAGCTCGATCCGGACCCGGCCACCGGCCTGGCGGACGGTGCGCACGGCAGTCTCCAGGCGTACGTCGAGGTCGCGTGCGAGTGCCTCGGCCAGCTGTTGGGTGCCTCCCAGGATGCGGCGGACCGGGCCGACATGGGCGCGGACCAGGTGGTGCGTGTCGACCTGGTGAGGGTCGTACTGCACCGCCATCCGGACGATGCCGGCCATGGCGCCCCGAGCGAGAGTGGACAGCCGGGCACGCCGGATCCACTGCTCGGTCACCTCGTGCGGTGCGGGCGGGGTGTCGCGCAACGCGACCCGGATCTCGTCGTCGGTCGCCGCGAAGCGGGGTCCGGCGAGCAGCTCGGAGCCGACGATGATGCGGCCGTCCGCGAGGTAGCCCTCCAGCGGCGTCTCGTCCGACCGGGTATCGCTCCGCTCGATCCACACCTCGTCGGAGAGGTCGACGCCGACCTCCGCGCAGAGGCGGGTCAGCGCCTGGTAGGCGGTGGTCACGAGCTCGGCCCCGAGGTCGCCGTACTGGCCATCGGCGAAGCCGGTGCGGAGGGTGGAGGTCCGCCCGCCGACGCGTCCGCGCGCCTCGAGCACCGTCACGTTTGCGCCGGCCGCGGCGAGACCACGGCCGGCGGTGAGCCCCGCCAGCCCGGCACCCACCACGACGACCCGCGCGGGGTCGCGGTTGCTGACCGTCATGAGCCAAGGATCGGCGCTGCCGGACGCCCGGGGACGTTCCGGCGATCCCGATAGCCCCCGGCTGGGGGAGGGAGCGCCGTCGACAGGGCCCAGAAACGGCGTCCGCGCCGATGCTGCCGGGATGACGACCTCGACGAAACGGCACATCGGCATCTACGGCAGTGGGCGTACGGCGACCGAGCTGGTCCGTGCTCTCCACCAGACCGAGCACGTGGTGACCGCCGCGGTCGTGCACGCGCGGCATCGCGCCGGCACCGACCTCGGCCTGCTGACCACCGGCGAACCGCTCGGTCTGCCCGCGACGGCGGACCTCCGTGCTGCCATGGAGTCGGGCAGCTTCGAGGTGCTGCTCTACGCCGGTCTCTCTGGCGAGACCCACGAGGAGGCGATGGCGCTCTGCGCCGAGGCGGGCATCGACATGGTCCACGCCTGCTTCGTCCATCCCGGGGTGGCCCTCGCAGCCGATGTCCACCGGCAGCTGGCCGAGAGCGCGGCCCGGTCCGGGGCGAGGATCGTGGGCACCGGCATGATCCCCGGCCTGTGGCTCGACGTGCTGCCCTCCTTGCTGGTCAGCGGACTGCCGGCTCCGGTATCGGTCCGAGCTCGTCGTACGTCGGACATCACCGCCTGGGGCACTGACGTGCTCGTCCAGGAGCTCGGTGTCGGCACCCAGCGGGCCGGACGTTCCGAGCACGTGGACCGGATGCTGCGCGAGTCGGCACGCATGATCGCCGACGTGCTCCGCCTCGACGGTCCCGAGCCGGAGTCGCGCGGGGGGCTGGTGATCGCGGACCACGACACGCAGGTCGCCCAGGTCCAGGTCCGCCGCGGAGAGGTGGAGGGCTTCCGCCAGGAGGTCGTCGTCGTGCACGACGGCGAGGAGCGGGTCACCCTCACCTGGTCAGGTCTCGCCGGTCCGTCGGACGGCGGCGCCGATGGCGACAAGGCCGTCCAGCTCAGCCTGACGGGCGGGGACGGTACGACGATCGACGTGCTCGTGAGCACCCCGCTGGACCCTTACCCGGGTACTGCCGCACGCATGGTCGCCGCGATCGGGGGCCTGGCCGGCCTCACGCCGGGACTCCATCCGACGACTGCGCTCCCGATCTCCTGAAATCCGCCGGAGACGCCTGTGGGCCCGTCCGATCACGGACGGGCCCACAGGGGCTGGTGCTGGCTCAGATCTCCTCGGAGACCACCTCGACGACCGGACCGGACGGCCGGTCCTCGACGAGCAGGGACAGCTCGTGGAAGTAGATCGTCGGGTCCACGGCGCCCTCCGGCCCGTGCACGCCGGGCTTGTCGACCAGCCCACGGGCCATCATGAGGGTGGCGATCGCGAGGGGGTAGCCGGTCATCTCGCCCATGTTGGCGTTCGGCAGCACCAGCGGCTGCGTCCCCACCCGGATGGCCTTGCCGTCCTTGGTGCCCTCGGCCACGGCGAAGAGGTTCGGCAGAATCGGGGACGGGCCCGCGGCCGCGCCGCCGGTACCGGGCTCGAGCAGGATCTGCTTCGACGCACCGGTGACGTCGAGCTCGCCGGTGCGGACCCGTGCGGCCACCCGCTGCATGCCCTCCATCAGGCCGCGTCGGGCGACCATCAGGTTGAGGGAGTCCTGCACCTCGGGGCGCACCCGAGGCAGGGTCAGGGGCTCGGGATGTCCGCAGACCCACACCGAGTCCTCGCCGACCCCGGGGTAGGAGACCCGCACCTCCTCGAGGGCGAACGCGTCCACGAGCTGTCCGTCGCGCCAGGTCTTGATCGGCTCGGTGCAGTTGTGCACCCAGTGCTCGAGCGCGGCGTTCGTCTGCGGCTCCTCGCCCTCGGCGGGGTAGGGAAGAGCGCCGGCTCGCCAGCCGGTGTAGACCCGGTCGACCGTGTCGCACTCGTTCATCGCGAGCAGTGCGAGCAGGTTGCTGCTGCCCGGGCTCGCGCCCATGCCGATCACCGCCGTGACGCCGGCGGATCGCGCCTCGTCGTCGAGCTCGAGCATCTCCAGCGTCGGCTCCCAGTCGTCACAGATGTCCAGGTAGTGGGTGCCGGTGGCGATCGCCGCACCGAGGACCTCCCACCCGAAGCGGTAGAAGGGGCCAGCCGTGTTGAGCACGATGTCCACGTCGCTCAGAGCACTCCGGAGGGCATCGCCATCCGAGATGTCCAGGTCCACCGCGGCGGCCTTGGGCCCGAGCTCGGCGACGAGCCCTTCGGCACGCTGGAGATCTCGATCGGCCACGAGCACGAGGTCGACCTCGTCGGCCTTGGCAAGGGCGCGGCACGCGTACGCACCCATCTCACCGGCGCCGCCGGTGACGAGGATTCGTTTGGTCCCGGCAGCGGTCGCAGAAGTTTCGATCATGACCGCAGTGTCGGCATCGGCTCGGCCGAGGGGCCGGTGCGGACGAGACCGCTTAGCCCGATCGGGGGAGTGAGGAGCGGTCCTGCCGAAGGGGTAGTCCAACGGGTAGTCGACGCGTAGTCCTACTGTCGTGCGCCATGCGGTGCGCGTCGTTCACTGGGAGCACGATGAGCACCCTCCAGGAACGAGGCGCGTGCCACGGTAGATCCTCGCCTCCCGGTACGGCGCGCGACCTCAGGGTGCCTGCCTGCGTCTCCTAGACTGCTGGAGAGCAGATCGTCCCTCAGGGGTGAGCGAGCGGACCAAGGATCGAGGGAGCAGCACATGCCGAGACCAGTCGGCCGTCGGGTCGAGATCCATGAGACGTTCATCCGGCACGTGGCGGAGCGCGGTTACGAGGCCACCAACCTCGGCGACATCGCGAACGAGCTCGGCATGTCGAAGGGCACGATCGTCCACCACTTCGGCACCAAGGCCCAGATGCTGCGTGAGCTCGAGGAGAGCTACATGCAGCGGCAGCTCGACACCATTCGCCGGTTGTGGGACCGGCTGGAGAAGCCGCACGAGCGACTCGCGTCGGTCATCTACGCCGCCGCCCTGCTTCAGGTGCTCGACCGTGACGCCACCGTCGCCACGCAACGGGAGGTGGTGCAGCTTGCTGCCGACCCGGCGATGCAGGTGGTTCGCAAGCTGAGGGCCGAGGCGGAGGGGCTCGTGCGCAACGAGATCGTCCGCGGCGGCGAGCAGGGGATCTTCCGCGCCGTGGACCCGAGGCTGGCGACAGTGCAGCTGTGGGGCTCGCTGCAGTGGATGTGGGTGTGGTTCGACCCGAAGGGGTCGCTGACGCCGGAAGTCGTTGGTGCGTCGTTCGCCGACATCTTCCTCGGTGGCCTCATGAGCAGCCGGCGTGATCTCAAGCGCCTGACCGACCCGGAGGGGGAGGTGCCACGGCTCGTCCGCGAGGCCTACGACGTGGTCATCTCCGACGCGTCCGCGGTGTAGGCCTCGTTGCATTGACTGTACGAGCGGTCAATAGCATGATGGAGGGAGTCCTTCTACCCCCGACCCTCCAGGAGGCCGATGACCATGGCGTACTTCGCCGATGCAGCCGAGGTGTACAAGTACATCGGCGGCGCGTTCCGCCTGGCTGACCAGGACCCAGTCGCAGGCCCCAAGCTGCGGGCCGCCGACCTGGTCCTGAGGGTCGACTACAGCAACCCGGCGTCCTCGCTCACTGTCCGCATGGTGCCGACCGGGATCGAGGTGATCGAGGGATCCTCCGACCTGAAGCCCGACATCACCATCTCCATGTCGGCTGACAATGCCAACAAGTTCTGGCGAGGTCAGTACAACGCCACGGTCGGGATGGTGAAAGGCGAGACCAAGGCACGGGGCCCGGTGGGCAAGATCCTCAAGCTCGCGCCTGCCGCCAAGCCGATCTTCCCCCTCTACGCCGAGCTCGTGGCCGAGAAGGACGCCCAGGGAGGGCAGCAATGACGGCGCCGCATTTCACCATGTACATCGATGGTCAGTGGGTGGACGCGGACGAGACGTTCGAGATCCGGAGCCCGGCGACCGAGGAGCTGGTGGCAACCGTCGCCCGCGGCGGCCTCGAGCACGCCGACCGAGCCGTCGCAGCAGCCAAGGCGGCCCATGAGGAAGGGACTTGGAGGCATACTCCCCCCGCCGAGCGTGCGCGCATCCTCGCCGCCGTTACGGACCTCTTCGCCGAGCGGACAGGGGAGCTCGCGGACCTGCACGCGCAGGAGCTGGGGGCCACGATCCGCTTTTGCGAACCCACGCAGTTCGGTGCCGCCCTGTCGCACATGGCGTACCTCGCCGACCTCACGAGCCGCTACGAGTTCGAGACCGGTGGACCGATGGTCACTCCGGTGCTCGCGGCCGGCAAGGTCCGCCGCGAGCCGATCGGCGTCTGCGCCGCGATCGTGCCGTGGAATGCCCCGCTCCCGCTTGCGGTGTGGAAGGTCTTTCCGGCGCTTGGCGCTGGCAACACGGTCGTGCTCAAGCCGGACGAGCAGGCGCCGTTGATCGTGCTGGAGCTGGCGCGGGCCTTCCAAGAGGTGGGGTTGCCACCGGGCGTGTTCAACGTGATCACGGGCGAGGGGGAGGTCGTCGGTGCTCGCCTCGCCGAGCATCCCGACGTACGCAAGATCGGATTCACCGGATCCACAGCGGTGGGAAAGGAGGTCATGCGCGCCGCCGCAGGCAACGTCAAGAAGATCACGCTGGAGCTCGGCGGCAAGGGACCGAACATCGTGCTGCCCGACGCTGATCTCGAGACCGCGGTGGACGGGTCGCTGTTCGCCTTTCTGGCGCACTCCGGCCAGGGCTGTGAGTCCGGGACCCGACTGCTGCTTCACAGCGACATCCACGACGAGTTCGTCGAGCGGATGGTTCAGAGGGTCAAGACCCTCGTGATGGGCGACCCGATGGACTATGAGACGGACCTCGGTCCGGTCTTCTCCGCCGCTCAGCGAGACCGGATTCTCGGCTACATCCGAGCCGGTAGGGATGCCGGCGCGACCGTCGTCTGCGGGGGTGGGATTCCGGAAGGGCCTCAGTTCGAGAAGGGTTTCTGGGTCGAGCCGACGATCTTCACAGGTGTCACCAACGACATGCGGATCGCGCGCGAGGAGATCTTCGGGCCGGTGGTCTCCGTGATCAGGTTCGACACTGTCGACGAGGCGATCGCCATTGCGAACGACACGGACTACGGGCTGTCAGCCGGCGTCTGGACCCGGGATGCCCAGCTGGCACTCGACGTCGCGGAGGAGCTGGAGGCCGGGATGGTGTGGATCAATGACTGGCACCTCGGCCCGCCGCAGTACCCGTTCGGTGGTATGAAACAGAGTGGGCTCGGACGCGAGGGCGGACCTGGCGCGCTGGACGAGTACACCGAGGTCAAGTTCGTCTCGTTCGACCTGTCTGGTGGCGTCGACGCGAAGCCCTACTCGCTCGTGCTGAGCACGCCCCCGAGCTGAGTCGTTTCGACATGCCACGCCTGCCGGGCAGGAGGGACGAGATTCTCGCGACGTTCATCAGGCACGTCGCGAGCCGCGGGTACGAGCGGACCAACCTGAGCGACATCGCCGAAGAGCTGGGGGTCTCCAAAGGCACCATCGTCCACCACTTCGGGGTCAAGGCGCAGATGCTGCGGGAGCTCGAGGAGCACTACATGCAGCGCCAGACGAGGGCTGTGCGGGACATGTGGGACCGGCTGCCCGGTCCTCCGGAACGAGTCGCCGCCTTCGTGCACGCGTCGGTTCTCCTGCACCTGCTGGAACGCGATGCCACGGTGGCTACGCAGCGGGAGGTGCTGCAACTGGCCCAGGACCCGGAGATGCTGGAGATCCGCCGCATGCGAAGGGAGTGTCAGGATCTGGTCACCGCCGAGCTTCAGCGTGGGGTAGTGCTGGAGGACTTCCGTCCGGTGGACGTCCGGCTGGGCACGCTGGCGCTCTTCGGCTCACTTCAGTGGATGTGGACCTGGTTCGACCCGGACGGTCCCTGGACGCCCGAGGAAGTCGGTTCGACGCTGACCGAGATCGCCCTGGGGGGACTCCTCGTGAACCGGGACAGAATCCGCGACCTTGCTGCCGCGGACGGGCCTGTGGCAAAGGTGGTGAGGGAGTGTCTCGGCATGCCTACGCGGCACGCGACGCTTCCGCGAGGTGCGCTGACAGGAAGCGACCGGCGTAGTTGATCGCCGCCCGCGCTTCGGGCAGCACGCCGGCCATGCCCTGGAAGACATGGACCTGCCCGGGCCAGGTCTGCAGCTCGCACGGGACCTGAGCGGTGGTCAGCGCCTCGGCCAGTCCCTGGGCGTCACCGATGAGACATTCGGTGTCGCCGGCCTGAATCAGGCAGGGCGGCCACCGTTCGAGCAGTCCCCGGTCCATGATGTCCAGCCGCGGATGGTGCTGGTGGTTGCCCAGATACGCCTTCCCGCACTTCGTCCCGAAGTCGGGTGATACCAGCGGGTCGCGACGAACCCGGTCTCGATCACGCGCTGACTCTCCGGTCCAGTCGAGAGCTGGTGAGAAGAACAAGGCGGCGGCGGGCAGCTGCTGTCCCGAGGTGATGAGGTCGCCGAGGAGCGTGCAGGCCAGATGCGCACCGGCCGAGTCGCCGGCGAGCACGATCCTGCGAGCCGGTGACGCTTCGAGAAGTGCTTGGTACGCCTTGAGAGCATCGTCGGCCGCAGCCGGGAAGGGATGCTCGGGCGCGCGCCGGTACCTAGGCAGGAAGACCGCTGCCCCACTCGCGGCGGACAGGCGGGCTGCCAGCGCACGATGAGATCGTGGCGACCCGGCGACGTACCCGCCGCCGTGCAGGTAGAGAACCGCGTCACCGTCCCGAGGGACGCCGGCCGCGTGCACCCAGATCCCGGGCACCTCCCCGCAGCGTCCTGCTGCAGCCGTGCTGCCGCGCCGCCGTCCTCCCCCGATTCCTTCCACGAGAGCGCGGAGCAGCCACAGTTGATAGCCGTTGGGAGAGCATGCATCCGTGAGCGGCCGGATCGTCCTGGACAGAGCCGCAGCCACCGCGATGCTGCGCCAGCTCGGGCGGGGGAGGGCGAACGTAGATTCGCCGGCGGTGTCGTCGCTGCTCACTCCGGCTCCTTTGCTCGGGGCACGCGATTACATGGCACTAGGCCATGATTCTGCTGAACGTACGGTCAGTCAATACTTGACTAACCGCCCGTACGGTTAGCATCATGAAGACCCTCACGTTGCACCCCGATTGCCAGGAGACAGGCATGGATGCCCTCACGTTGCCAGCGGCCTTTCAGCAGACGGCAGCTGCCCACCCGGACGCTGTTGCCCTGCGGACGCCAGGGGGCGCGGAGAGTCTCACGTGGCGTGAGTACGCCGAAGCGGTAGCGAGGATCGCCGGAGGTCTGCACGCCTTGGGCGTGAGGCGTGGCGACACGGTTGCTGCCATGCTCACCAACCGACCCGAGTTCCACCTTCAGGAGGCCGCAGCCTCACACCTGGGTGCCGTGACGTACTCGATCTACAACACCAACCCGGTCGACGGCATCCGCTACCTGCTCGAGCATGCCGAGACCCGGGTGGTCATCACAGAGCGGCAGTTCGCCGAGCAGGTCAAGGCCGCAGGAGGCCCGGTCGAGCACATCCTGGTCGTCGACGACGGTGATCTGGATGCCCTGCGACCTGCGCCTGACTTCGACTTCGAGGGCGCGTGGCGAGCCGTGCAGCCCGACGACGTGCTCTGCCTGATCTACACCTCCGGTACGACCGGCCCGCCCAAGGGAGTCGAGCACACCCATGGGAGCGTGCTGGCCAGCATCGAGTCCCTCGGCGGCCTGCTCGGCCTCGAGTCCGGCGACCGCTACCTGTCCTTCCTGCCTGCCGCGCACATCGCCGACCGGCTGTTCAGCCAGTACATCCCGATGGTGCACGGCACCCAGGTCACCAGCGCCTCCGACCCCAGGCAGTTTGCCGGGGCACTGGCCGACGCCCGTCCGACCATCTGGGCCGCGGTTCCCCGGATCTGGGAGAAGCTCAAGCTCGGCGTCGAGCTGCAGCTCCAGGCCGACGACCAGCTGAGGGCCGCTTTCGAGGGGGGCTCGCCGCAGGTTCTGGCCGCGGTCCGCACCAAGCTGGGGCTCGACGACTTGCGGTGGGCGCTCACCGGCTCCGCGGCCACGCCGCCCGATGTGTTCGCGTTCCTGGTCAAGCTGGGCATCCCCGTGAGCGACTGCTGGGGCATGTCCGAGTGCGGCATCGGCTCGGGCACGACCCACGCTGACGCCCGAGCCGGATCAGTCGGCCGGTTCGTGTCCGATGTCGAGGGCAGGCTCGCCGACGACGGTGAGCTGCTGGTCCGGGGACCGATGCTGATGCGGGGCTATCGCAACGACCCCGCCAAGACGGCGGAAGCCATCGATGCAGACGGGTGGCTGCACACCGGCGACGTGGCAACGATCGACGAGGAGGGCTACATCCGCATCGTCGACAGGAAGAAGGAGCTCATCATCAACGCGGGCGGCAAGAACATGTCGCCGAGCAACATCGAGAACGTCATCTCGAGCGGATCGCCGCTGATCGGCTCGGTGATGGCTGTTGGCGACGGCAGGGCGTACAACGTCGCTCTGGTCACGCTGGACCCCGATGCTGCAGCGGTCTTCGCGGCGCAGAACGGCTTGGATGCCGACCCCGGGGTCCTGGTGAAGGACCCCCGGGTCCAGGCGGCAGTCCAAGCGGGGGTCGACGCCGGCAACGCCCGACTCGCGCGTGTCGAGCAGATCAAGCAGTTCGTCATCCTGCCGACCTACTGGGAGCCCGGTAGCGAGGAGTTGACTCCCACCATGAAGCTGAAGCGCAGGTCCACGATCGCCAAGTACTCCGCGGAGATCGACGAGCTGTATGCGATCCCCGCGGATGCCTGAGTCGCCATGACCGAGTTCGACTACGACGTCGTGGTGGTCGGCTCCGGCTTCGGCGGGAGCGTCGCCGCACTGCGCCTCACGGAGAAGGGCTACCGGGTCGGCGTGCTCGAGGCCGGGCGCCGGTTCGCGGACGACGAGCTCCCCAAGTCCTCGTGGCGGGTCCGGAGGTACCTCTGGGCGCCGAGGCTGCGCTGTTTGGGCCTCCTCCGGATGACCCTGCTCAAGGACACCTTCATCCTGACCGGCTCCGGGGTCGGTGGGGGTTCCCTGGTCTACGCGAACACGCTGTACCGGCCGCTCGAGCCGTTCTTCCACGACCCGCAGTGGGCGCACATCACGGACTGGAAGGCAGAGCTGACACCGTATCTGGACCAGGCAGAGCGGATGCTGGGAGTCGTCGAGGCGCCCAATCTCGGGGCGGCCGATGTGATCCTCCGCGAGGTCGCCGAGGACATGGGCAGGGTCGACACGTTCCACCCGACCCGCGTCGGAGTGCTGTTCGGGGGGCCTGGGCTGACGCCCGGCCAGGTTGTGCCCGACCCGTACTTCGGAGGGCTCGGGCCGGACCGGAACACGTGTCTCGAGTGCGGGGAATGCTGCGTCGGCTGTCGGCACAACGCGAAGAACACCACGGTCAAGAACTACCTCTACCTCGCGGAGCAGGCGGGTGCCGAGGTGCACCCCCTGACGACCGTGCGACGGGTTCGCCCTCTGCCCGATGGGGGGTACGCCGTCGAGACGGTGCGCAGCGGCGGCTTCCGCAGGCAGACGTTCACCACAGGACAGGTCGTCTTCGCCGCGGCGGCCCTCGGCACCCAGAAGCTGCTGCACCGGATGCGGGACGAGGGACTGCTCCCGAACGTCTCCCACCGGCTCGGCCACCTGACCCGGACCAACTCCGAGGCGGTGCTCTACCCGCGCTCACTGCGTGACGACGTCGACTTCCACCACGGCGTAGCCATCGAGTCGTCGATCCACCCCGACGATGTCACCCACATCGAGGTCGGCCGGATGGGTGGGCGCGGCAGCAACCTCCTCTCGCTGACGACGACGGTGATGGCGGACCCGGAGCCGGGGAGGCCGCGTTTCGTGTCCGTCCTGAAGGAAATGGCCCGCAACTGGCGGCACCTCTATCGCATTCTCACCCCGAGGCACTGGTCCGAGCAGTCGATCGGCGTCCTGGTCATGCAGACGACCGACAACTCATTGGTGAGCTTCACGAAGCGCGGCCTCTTCGGCAGGAGGATGACCACGCGGCCCGGCCCGGGCGAGCCTCCGCCGCGCTGGATCCCGATCGCCCACGACGTCGCCCGCCGGATCGCCGAGAAGATCGACGGGGTGGCCAAGGGCACCTGGTTCGACGTCGCGAACATCCCGAGCACTGCCCATTATCTCGGTGGCTGCACGATCGGAGACTCTCCGCAGACCGGCGTGGTCGACGCGTACCAGCGCGTCTACGGGCACCCCGGGCTCCACCTCGCGGACGGTTCGGCGGTGGCGGCGAACCTCGGCGTCAACCCCTCGCTGACCATCACTGCGCAGGCCGAGCGCGCGATGGCGTTCTGGCCGAACAAGGGCGATCCCGACCAGAGGCCTCCTCTGGGTTCTGGCTACCAGAGGTTGCAGCCGGTCCGGCCGGCACACCCCGTCGTTCCCGTCGAGGCGTCGGGCGCCTTGAGGCTCCCCATCTGGCCGGTCACCCCTTCTACGCACCCGACCGACGCCACCCCGTACGAGGAAGAGACAAACCGATGACCGACTCGACAACCCAGGCGTCGCCCGGCGCCGTTGTCACCGACCCGGGGGCCTGGAGCGACCCGACCCGGATCGAGGGCGCCCTCGCCGAGCTGCGTCGAGACGAGCCGGTCAGCTGGGTCGAGTCTCCTGGCTACACGCCGTTCTGGCTGGTGACCCGCCACGCCGACGTCGTTGCCGTCGAGCGGGATGCCGCGCTCTTCACCAATCAGCCGCGGGTGCTTCTGCAGACCGCCGATCAGGATGCCGCTCGGGCAAGGGGGCCGTTGCGCTCGCTCGTCGACATGGACGGCCCGGATCATCGCCTCCATCGCGACGTGACCGCGGACTGGTTCAAGCCGCGCAACCTGCGGTCGATCGAGGACGCCGTACGCGCGGAGGCCTCGCGGACCGTCGACCAGCTCATCGAAAGCGGTCCGGAGGTCGACTTCGCCGAGGCGACCCTGCAGTTCCCCCTCCGGGTCATCCTGTCGCTGCTGGGCCTGCCGAGCGAGGACTATGCATGGATGCTGCAGAAGACCCAGGAGGTGTTCGGCGCGACCGATCCCGACCTTCAAGAGGAGCGTGACCTCGCTGTCGCGTACCAGCGGACCTTCCGTGAGGTGCTGGAATACTTCACGAAGCTCACCGTGAGTCGCCAGGCCAACCCGACTGACGACCTGGCCTCCGTGATCGCCAACGCGGACATCGGCGAGGCGGAGCGGTTGTCCTACTACGGTCTCATCGCGACCGCCGGGCACGACACCACCAGCTACTCGATCGCCGGCGGGATGCTCGCGCTGCTCCAGAACCCGGACCAGCTCGCGCACCTGCGCACGGACCCGGAGCTGCTGCCGCAGGCAGTGGAGGAGATGCTGCGCTGGACCACCCCGGTCCGCGGCTTCATGCGCAACGCGCAGAGGCAGACCGAGCTGAACGGGGTCACGATCCAGGCCGGTGATGCCCTGCTGCTCTCGTTCCTGTCCGCCAACCGCGACGAGGCCGTGTTCGACGACCCGCAGCGTTTCGACATCACGCGAACGCCCAACCGGCAGCTGTCCTTCGGGTTCGGGCCGCACACGTGCCTCGGGGCGAACCTTGCGCGCATGGAGATGAAGCTGCTCTTCGCCGAGCTGCTCTCTCGCGTCGACGACCTCGAGCTGGCAGGCGACCCCTCGTGGGCGGAGGCAGTCATCGTCGGCGGCGTCAAGCGGCTCCCCATCCGTTTCAACATCAGGAGGTCGGCATGACCGAGCACCACCACGAAGCACCCCTCGCGACCCTCGAGCGGATCGGCCATGTCGCGCTGATCACGCTGAATCGCCCCGAGGCGATGAACGCGATCAACGCGGCCCTCGCCTCGACAGTGGGGGACCTGGTCAAGGAGTTCGAGGCCGACCCCGAGCTCCGGGTGGCCGTACTCACGGGGGCCGGTCGCGCGTTCTGCGCGGGAGCCGACCTCAAGGCCGTCGCGACCGGTGAGCAGCTCATTCCCAAGGAGTACCGCAAGAGCGGGTTCGGTGGTTTTCTGCGACTCGGTCTGCTCGGCAAGCCGATCATCGCCGCGGTCAACGGCTTCGCGCTGGGCGGCGGGACGGAGATCGCCATCGCCTGCGACCTCGTCGTGATCAGCGAGGAGGCCACGTTGGGCCTGCCCGAGGTCAAGCGCGGCATCATCGCCGCCGGCGGCGGGCTCACGCGTCTTCCGCGGCAGATTCCCCAGAAGTTCGCGATGGAGGCAATCCTGACCGGGGCACCGATCGACGCCGAGACTGCGCTGCAGTGGGGTCTGGTCAACCGCGTCGCGCCGGCGGACAAGGTGGTGGAGGTGGCAGTCGAGCTGGCGCGCACGATCGCCGAGAACGCACCGCTCGCGGTGCAGGCGAGCAAGCGGGTCGTCAACCGGGCGCTCGGCACCGACGCCGACGACGAGGCCGCGCTCTGGGACTTCAACGACGCCCAGGCCTTCGCCAACCTCAAGTGCGAGGACGCCCTCGAGGGTGCGCGTGCCTTCGTGGAGAAGCGTCCGCCGGCGTGGCGCGGACGGTGACCGCATCACTCACCCACACGCCGCCGACACCGTGACCTACCCCCGTCTTCATCCGCTACGTGGAGGAAACCCGATGAGCACCCTGCCCCCGACCATGCCGCTCCTGCCCACGGAGGAGGAGCTGGCGATCCGCGATTCCGCGCGGGCGATCTGTGGCAAGTTCGACGACGGTTACGCACGCCGTAAGCACGAGGAGGGAGAGTCGCCGACCGAGCTGTGGGACGAGCTGTCCGCGGCCGGCTTCATCGGCATCCAGGTTCCCGAGGAATGGGGCGGCGGCGGTGCCGGCATGTCCCAGCTCGCAGTGGTTCTCGAGGAGGTCATGGCCGGTGTCGGCACCCTCCCCGCGGCGACCGTCGTCAGCGCTGCGGTCGCGGGCCCGCTGTTGGCCAAGCACGGCTCGCAGGAGCAGAAGGAGCGCTGGCTACGCAAGATGGCCGACGGCACCTTCACGATGGCCTTCGCCATCACCGAGCCGGATGCCGGATCGAACTCGCACGAGCTGCGCACGACCATCCGTCGCGACGGAGACCACTACCTCCTGTCCGGGCAGAAGACCTTCATCTCCGGCGTCGAGGCCGCTGACGCGGTGCTCGTTGTCGCCCGCATGCGCCATGAGGGCGGGACCCTCGGACTGCCCACCCTCGTCGTCGTCGACGTCGACGCAGAGGGGTTCACGCGGCAGCCGATCCCGATGCCGTTCATCGCTCCCGATCAGCAGTGGCAGCTCTTCTTCGACGACGTCGTCGTGGACGCGGACCGCCTCATCGGCGGCGAGAACGGCGGTCTGGCAGCGGTGTTCGACGGGCTCAACCCCGAGCGCATCGCGGGTGCCGCGGCGTGTCTCGGCCTGGGTCGCCGCGCACTGGAGAAGGCGATCTCGTATGCCCGTGAGCGGAACGTGTGGGGGGTGCCGATCGGGTCCCACCAGGGCATCGCGCACCCGCTGGCCGAGGCGAAGATCGAGCTCGACCTGGCGCGGCTGATGACGCAGAAGGCCGCCGCGCTCCACGACGCCGGCGAGCCGAGCGCTGGAGAGGCCGCCAACATGGCCAAGTACGCCGCCGCCGAGGCCGCCATCAAGGCGGTCGACCAGGCGGTCCAGACCCACGGCGGCAACGGGCTGACCATCGAGTACGGCGTGTCGGACCTGTGGTGGTTCGTCCGCCTGGCGCGCATCGCCCCGGTCAGCCGCGAGATGGTCCTCAACTACGTCGCCCAGCACTCGCTGCAACTGCCGAAGTCCTACTAGGAGCACCGCGATGACTTCAACGGTGACGATGACCGCCGCGGTGCTGCGCGCCGCGGACGAACCCTTCCAGCTCGAGCAGGTCGAGCTGGACGAGCCGGGCGTCGGTGAGGTGCTGGTGCGTATCGTCGGGGTGGGGTTCTGTCACACCGACCTGTTGCCGCGCACCCCGCTGGTCAAGCTGCCGACCGTCGCCGGCCACGAGGGCTCCGGTGTGGTCGAGGCTGTCGGCCCGGGCGTGGCCGACCTGGCGGTGGGCGACCACGTGGTGCTCTCCTTCGACTCTTGCGGTCACTGCCCGAACTGCATGCGCGCACGCCCGGGCTACTGCGAGACCTTCGGGCTGCGCAACCTCACCGGCTACCGACCGGACTGGTCGACCAACGCCCGGGACGCCGCAGGGCAGCCCCTGGCCGGCCGCTGGTTCGGCCAGTCGTCGTTCGCGACGCACAGCGTGGTTTCTGCCCGCAACGCCGTGAAGGTCGACAAGGAGCTCCCGCTCGAGCTGCTCGGCCCGCTCGGCTGCAGCGTCCAGACCGGAGCCGGTGCCGTGCTCAACACCCTTGCGGTGCGGCCCGGCGGCGGCCTTGTCGTCTTCGGTGTCGGCGCGGTCGGTCTCTCGGCAGTCATGGCGGCCAAGGTTGCCGGCGCGAGCAAGATCATCGCGGTCGACCTCGACGCGCAGCGGCTCGAGCTCGCCACCGAGCTCGGCGCCACCGACGTGCTCGACGGCGGCCTCGAGGACCTGGGCAAGCAGTTGCGACGGGTCGCTGCCGGTGGTGTCGAGTCTGCGCTTGACACCACGGGTTCGCCTGAGGTGCTCAAGACCGGTCTGAGCGTGCTGCCCCTGGGCGGCACCTGCGGGACCGTCGCCGTACAGCGCGGTGACCTCGTGCTCAAACCTGCCGCGCTCGCCGGACGCGGCCTGCGAACCATCGCTGTAGGGGACGCGGTGCCGCGCACGTTCATTCCCGAGCTGATCTCGCTGTGGCAGCAGGGCCGGCTCCCGTTCGACCGCCTTGTCACCACGTTCCCCCTCGACCAGATCAACGAGGCCGAGCGGGCCCTGCACTCCGGTGCCGTGGTCAAGCCCGTCCTGCTGCCTTCCTGAAAGGAAAGCCGTGCACACCTACGAATCCCTGTACGTCGACGGGACCTGGCTCGAGCCCTCCACCACCGACCGCATCACGGTGCGGTCGGCAGCGACCGAGGAGGTCATCGGTGAGGTCGCGTTCGGTCGCGAGGCGGACGTCGACTCGGCCGTCGCCGCCGCACGCCGGGCCTTCGACGACCCGTCCGGGTGGGCGCACTGGACGCCTGCCGAGCGTGGCAAGGTGCTCAACCGTTTCGCCGACGCGCTGGCGTCTCGCAGTGGAGAGATCGCCACCCGGGTCAGCAGCCAGAACGGCATGCCGATCATCCTTTCGGGGCCCAGCGAGGGCACCGTGCCGGCCAACCTGCTCCGCTACTACGCCGGGCTGGCTCAGCAGCTGCCCGCCGTGGAGTCGCGTCGTTCGATGGTCACCGGCACCACCGAGGTACGCCGGGAGCCGCTCGGCGTCGTCGGCGCCATCGTGCCGTGGAACTTCCCGCAGTCGCTGACCTTCTTCAAGGTTGCGCCGGCCCTGGCGGCCGGGTGCACCGTGGTGCTCAAGCCGTCGTCGGAGACGGTGCTGGATGCGATGTCGATCGCAGAGGCGGCGATGGAGGCCGGGCTGCCGTCCGGGGTGCTGAACATCGTCCCGGGCTCCGGCTCGGTCGTCGGTGCCCGTCTCGTCAGCCACCCGGGCGTCGACAAGGTTGCCTTCACGGGCTCCACCGGGGCCGGGCGCACGATCGCTGAGACCTGCGGCCGCCTGCTCAGGCCGGTCACCCTCGAGCTCGGGGGGAAGTCGGCGGGGATCATCCTCGACGACGTCGACCTCAGCGTGGCGATGAAGGGCATGTTCCACCAGACGCTCCTCAACCAGGGCCAGGCCTGCTTCATCAGCACCCGGATCCTCGCGCCCCGCAGCCGGTACGACGAGGTGGTCGACGCCTTCACCGACCTGGCTCGATCGCTGCGCATCGGCGACCCGCTCGACCGCGACACCCGGATCGGCCCGCTGGCCAGCTCAACGCAGCGCGACAGTGTCGAGTCCTACATCGCCAAGGGCAAGGCCGAGGGCGGCCGGATCACCACGGGCGGCGGCCGTCCCGCTGGCCTCGATCGCGGCTGGTTCGTCGAGCCGACGATCTTCGCTGACGTCGACAACGACGCCACGATCGCCCGCGAGGAGATCTTCGGGCCGGTGCTGGCCGTCATCGCCTACGACGACGACGCCGAAGCGGTGCGCATCGCCAACGACTCCGACTACGGCCTCGGCGGCACGGTGTGGACCGGCGACGTGGAGCGGGGCCACGCGGTAGCGCGCAGCGTGCACACCGGCAGCATCGGCATCAACGGCTTCACGATGGACCCGGGCGCCCCCTTCGGGGGAGTGAAGGCCAGTGGTCTGGGTCGCGAGCTGGGCCCGGAGGGTCTGATGGCGTACCAGGAGCTGAAGTCGGTGTACCTGCCGGCGTAGACGCCCCTCAGGCGCGCAGGCCGTGCACGAGCAGGTCGATGGTGTGCTCGGTGTAACGGTCGACCAGCCCGTCGTCGAGCACGAGCCCGGCAACCGACCGGAAGCTCGTCGCGGTGAAAAGAAACTCGCACATGCCCGCGACCGAGAACGCCAGGAGCTCGGGGTCGACGGCGCGCAGCGTCCCGCTCGCCACCCCCTCGGCGATGATCCCCCGGAACAGCTCCAGCGGCGGCCGTAGGAACGTCTCCGCGAGTCGCGTGGCCGTGGCGTCGCCGATGTTCATGCGGTCGATCAGCCGGGTGGCGTACGGGAACCGGACGTAGTTGTGGACGTACGCCGACACGTGCCGTCGCAGCCGCTCCTCAGGAGAGAGGTCGAGCTCCGCCAGGCGTGAGTACTCCGCGGTGATCGTGGCGCCGAGGCGTTCGAGAAGGGTGTCGAACAGGGCGGCCTTGCCGCCGAAGCAGTAGCTGACCATCGCGACCTGGACGCCTGCCCGGGTGCAGATCTGGCTGACGGACGGCTCGTCACCGCCTCGCTCGAAGAGCAGCTCGTGGGCTGCCTGCAGGAGCTTCTCTCGGGTGGCGTCCGCACCTTTGTGGACTGCCGGGGTGGCCGGGAGCAGACCAGGGACCGTGCCAACGGGGCTGCGGGGGGGCATGGGTCATCTTGACATATGAATGATCGTACGCAAACATTGAATGATCATTCAATGGAGGTGGGCATGACCGAGGGACCCGCTCTGGTGGAGTCTGCGTGGCGCCGGGATGGCGCCGGCCAGCCACCCGCCGAAGTGCTGTTCGCCTGTGTGGCGGAGGCGCTGGACGACGCCGGTCTCCGCAAGGCGGACGTCGACGTGTCGGTCGTCGCCTCACGCGACCTCTATGACGCGTGCTCGATGTCCAACGGCCAGCTGATGCCTGCAGCCGCCGGATGGCAGGCCCACAACGCCACGCGGCTGGAGACCGACTTCGGCGCGGCGCTCGTCCTGGCCGACTCGATCCTGCGCCGCGGGGATGCGGAGGTGGTTCTCGTTTCCGCGGTGCACCAACCGCAGGTCGCCGACGCCGGTGGGCAGTCGTTCGACGCGCTCGTCTCGAACCTCGCAGCGGAACCGCTCTACGAACGTGGGGTAGGCCTGACCGCGGCGACGACTCTCGCCCTGCATGCCTCCCGCGCCGTCGCCACTGGTGCTACCTCGGCGCGCGCGCTCGCGGAGACTGCGGCTGACGAGATCACGCTCGGCGCCGAGGGGAAGCGAGCCGTCAGGTCAGGTGCCACCGTCGGCGATGACGTACTCGGGTCGGCTGTCGTCGCCTGGCCACTGACCGAGCTGATGTTGCCCGCGCAGACCTCCGGTGCTGTCGCGATGGTGCTGACCACTCCCGAACGAGCACGCGCGATGGGCGGTGCTCGCGCTCACTTCCTCGCTCACGGGATGGCGGCGATCGGCAGCCTCTCAGCGGGGGACTGGCTCGCGGATCCTGCCGACGTGGCGAGGCGCGCGGCTGCCCAGGCCTACCGGCGTGCGGGGCTGATCGAGCCGGCCCAGGAGCTCGACGTCGCCGAGATCACCGCCGCATCTCCGGCGCTGTGCGGGCCGCTGCGCGAGGCGCTGGGGCTCGGTGGGCTGGCCGACGAGCGGATCTCGCCGTCCGGGGGAGTGCGCAGCAGCTTCGCGGGCGTGGCAAACGGCGGCTTCCGTCTGCTGGAAGCGATCGAGTGGCTCGAGCGCAACGACGGCAAGCGGGCCCTCGTGCACAGCGCCGACACCCTTGCGGGACTGCTCAGCGCAACGACCACCGTGACCCTTGTGGAGCGCCCATGAACACGCACGCTGTGATCGCCGGGGTCGGACTGACGCCCGGCATGTGGCCGTCCAAGCAGCCGAAGACGGTCACTGACCTCTGTCGCCAAGCCACCTGGGCGGCCCTCGAGCACGCCGGGGCACGTCCCGGCTCGCTCGATGCCGTCGTTGTCGGCAACATCGATGGGGTCGAGCCGACTGCCGTTGCGGGACAGGCCCTCGTCCGCTCGCTCGGCCTCGGAAAGCTGCCTGTGTTCCCGGTGAACACCGGTGGCGCGACAGGTGCCTCGCTGCCTCAGGTCGCAGACCAGCTGGTGCGCAGTGGTCAGTTCGAACGCGTCCTGTGCCTGGGTCCGCCGACGTTCGACGGGGTCATCGACTTCCAGGCCACCCTCAGTGCCGTGTTCGCGGCCGTGGACGACGAGCTGGCGCTCGGCATCGGCCCGCTCCACATCGGCGCGACGTACGGTTCGGCGTACCAACAGCGCCACGGGATCACCGACGAGGACTTCGCCGCCGTCGTCGTGAAGGCACGCGACAACGCCCGGGCCAATCCCTACGCGCACCTGACCGATCCGCTGACTGTCGACGAGGTGTTGGGATCGCCGATGATCTCATCGCCGATCCGCCTGGCGATGGCCTGCCCGGTGTCCTCATCCGCGGTGGCCCTGGTGGTCACCTCCCGGGAGGTCGCCGAGGAGCTGCGCAACCCTCCCGTGGTCATCCGTGCCGTCGCCACCAACTCCGACGGCAGCAGGATCTCCGCCCGGGAGGACCTGACTGGCTTCCATGGCCTCGCCCTCGGTGCCCGTCGCGTCTATAGGCGGGCCGGTATCGAGGACCCGCGGCGCGACGTGGACGTGTTCGAGATGTTCTCGCCGTACGCCCCGTGGGAGCTGATGCAGTACGAAGCACTCGGCCTCTGCGCTGCCGGCGAGGCCCCCGCGCTCTTGGCGAGTGGCGAGACGAAGCACGGCGGCCGTCATCCATTCAACCTCTCGGGGAGCTCGATCTGCACCAACGCCGGCGTTGCTGCCGAGCTCGCGCCCTTCGCCTACGCGGCTCTCCAGCTGATGGGGCAGGCAGCGGGACACCAGGTTGAAGGAGCCCGGCGTGCGGTCGCGCACTCGATGGGTTCGCAGTGGTTCATGTGCCAGACGCTCGGTGTGCTCGAGCGCGACGACGAGGAGAGCAGCTGATGGATGCCCCCACGACCCGAGATGTCCGCTGGGAGATCGACTTCCGTGTCAACCTCGGCGAGACCGGCTCACGCTTCGCCCAAGGGCTGATCGACCGAGAGCTGCTCGGGACCAGGTGTGACGGTTGCGGACGTGTTGCCGTGCCAGCGGTCGCCTTCTGCGAGCGCTGCCTCGAGCCTGCCAGCGAGTGGGTCACGGTTGCCGGAGAAGGCACCGTCGAGTCCTTCACGGTCGTGCACATCGCCCCGGGCGGGCCGTCCCGTCCCTACGTGCTCGCGGTGATGCGCCTCGACGGCACCGACGGGTTGTTCATGCACTACCTGGGCGGGATCGAGCTCGGCCCGCAGGGGTAGCCACCGGCGGAGCTCGGCCTCGGGACGCGCGTGCGCGCGGTGTGGGCCGAGGAACGCGACGGCACGATGACGGACATCAAGCACTTCGAGGTCCTGCTGTGAACGCCGCACCCGTGCTCTACGACGTGTCGGACGGCATTGCGACGATCACGCTCAATCGACCGGAGAAGCTCAACAGTCTCGTGCCGGAGGCCTTCGAGCTGCTCGCTTCCTACAGCAGCCAGGCCCAGGCTGACGACGGCGTCCAAGCGATCATCATCACCGGGGCCGGCGACCGCGCCTTCAGCGTGGGCGGCGACCTCGGCGAGATCATCCCGCGTGCGACCGCCGGTGAGAACGTTGTGGTGCTGGACCCGTCCAAGCGTTTCTTCAGCGACGTCTTCAAGCCGGTGATCGCGGCGGTCAACGGAGCGTGCATCGCGGGCGGGTTCGAGATCGTGCTGGGCACCGACCTGAGGATCGCCAGCGCGGAAGCCACCTTCGGCCTGGCCGAGGTCCGGGTCGGTGTCGTCCCCGCTGCCGGCACGCACGTGCGGCTGCCGCGTCAGATCCCTTGGGCGATCGCGATGCAGCTGCTCCTCACGGGCGAGCCGATCGACGCCAAGCGCGCCCATGAGGTCGGGCTGGTCAATGAGGTGCTGCCCGCCGCCGACGTGGTCCCCCGTGCCCGCGAGATCGCTGCGTCCATCGCGCAGTGCGGTCCGGTTGCGGTTCGCACCGCCAAGGAGATCGCGGTGCGCGCGATGGCCCTTGAACCAGCCTTCGCCCTGGAGCACGTCCTCGCCGAGCGCGTCTTCCGCAGCGACGACGCGAAGGAAGGCCCCTTGGCCTTCACCCAGAAGCGACCGCCGGTCTTCACCGGCAGGTAGCCGGGGACCTCCCGAGCATTGAAAAGTCATTCAGGAGAAGGGTTTCGCGCCATGGACTGGGCACGTCTGGACGGAACGGTTGCCGTGGTGACCGGCGGCAACGCCGGCATCGGCCTGGGCATCGCCACCGGGTTGGCTCGAGCGGGTGCGCAGGTCGCGATCCTGGGGAGGCGCACGGACCGCAACGAGGAGGCGGTCCGGGAGGTCGAGGCCCACGCGCCAGGCGCGCGACTGCGCGCCTACACCTGCGACGTCGCCGACGAGGAAGCTGTCCGTCGGGCATTGAGCGGCGTTGTCGAGGAGCTTGGACGCCTCGACAGCTGCTTCGCCAACGCCGGGATGAGTGGCAGCCTTCAGCCGGCGCTGTCGACCACGTCATCGCAGTGGCGCGACGTCCTCGGCGTCAACCTCGACGGCGCCTACTACACGGCGCAGGCGGCGGCCGAGCTGATGCGCGCTCACGGTGAGGGTGGTTCGATCGTCTTCACGAGCAGCATCGCCGCCTTCCACGGCGCGCCTCTGACGGTGCCGTACTCGGCGAGCAAGGGGGCCGTGCTCTCACTGATGCGCTCGCTCGCCGTGGGGCTCGCCCGCGACGGGATTCGGGTCAACGCAGTCGTGCCCGGATGGATCGACACCGACATGACCACCGACTCGCTCGCGGACGACACCGCATCACGCAAGATCCTCTCCCGGATACCACTCCGTCGGCTCGGGAGGGCCGAGGACCTCGAGGCGATCGCGGTGCTGCTCGCCGGATCCGGGTCGACCTACCTGACCGGCCAGGCCCTCGTCGTCGACGGCGGCTACTCGATCTTCTGACCGGGACTCACCAACCGAAGGGAACAGACTCGATGATCCACTGGGACCAGGACGACGATGGCATCGTCACCCTCACGATCGATGACACGGGGCGCCGCGTCAACCTCGTCAACCGGGCCTTCGCAGCATCCCTGCGCGGTGTGGTGGAGCGGCTCGTCGCCGAGCAGGACGCCCTGCGAGGCGTGATCATCACGTCGGCCAAGCCGTCGTTCTGCGCCGGGCTGGACTTCCGCGACGTGTACGCCGCGACGCAGGCCGACGTCGAGCGCCTGATGGCGGAGAACGTGGCGCTCAAGGCCGACCTGCGCCGGCTGGAGACGCTGCCGATCCCGGTGGTCGCTGCTCTGGGTGGCACCGCGCTCGCGGCGGGCTTCGAGATCGCGCTGGCGGCACACCACCGGATCATCGTGGACGGCCCCGGCGTGACGGTCGGACTGCCCCAGGTCAAGTTCGGACTGCTCCCCGGTCTCGGCGGTGTGACGCGCTGCGTGCGGATGTTCGGCGCCTACACCGCGATCGCCGACGTACTCCTGCCTGGCGCGCCCCTGTCCGCCGCCGCGGCTGCCAAGCGTGGCCTCGTCGACGAGGTCGTCGGCAGCCACGAGGAGCTGATGGCCGCTGCCCGGGCATGGATCGACGCCAACCCGAGCCCCGCCAAGCCCTGGGACACCAAGGCCTACCGGATTCCCGGTGGCACCGCAGCGGATCCGGCGGTGGCCGCAAAGCTGTCCGTCATCACGGCCGCCCTGCGCAAGCAGCTCGGTGGATGTGAGCTTCCGGCACCGCCGGCGATCGTCGCCGCGGGCGTCGAGGGAACCCTCGTCGACTTCGACACCGCCTCCGCCGTCGAGACGCGGTACTGGGCCAGTCTGGTGACGCATCAGGTCACGAAGAACCTCATCAGCGCGCTGGTCTTCGACTCCCGGGCGATCGTCAAGGGCGGCTCCCGACCAGCCGATTTCGACGTCACCTCCTTCGAGAAGGTCGCCGTCCTGGGTGCCGGCATGATGGGCGCCGGGATCGCCTACGTCCAGGCCCGCGCCGGCATGCAGGTCGTCCTGAAGGACATCTCGGTCGAAGCGGCCGAGAAGGGGAAGTCGTACACCCGGAACCTGCTGGACAAGGGAGTCGCCCGCGGCACGCTCACACCCGACGAGCGAGACGAAGTGCTGGCCCGGATCACCGCGACCGACAGCTACGACGACTGCGCCGGCTGTGATCTGGTCATCGAAGCCGTGTTCGAGGACCCCGAGCTCAAGAAGCGCGTGTTCGCCGGGGCCGAGGCGAGCCTTCCGGACGTTGCGCTGCTGGCGTCGAACACCTCGACCCTCCCCATCACCGATCTGGCGACCGGGGTCAGCCGGCCCGAGGACTTCATCGGTCTGCACTTCTTCTCGCCTGTCGACAAGATGGCGCTCGTCGAGATCGTCGTCGGGGCGAAGACCTCGGACGCGGCCCTGGCCAAGGCCGTCGACTACGTGCTCGCTATCGGCAAGACCCCGATCGTGGTGAACGACAGTCGCGGCTTCTTCACCAGTCGCGTGATCGGCACGTTCGTCGACGAGGCGATGGCCATGGTCGGTGAAGGGGTCGAACCGGCGTCGATCGAGCAGGCCGGCCTGCGGGCCGGCTACCCCTCGGCTCCCCTTCAGCTGATGGACGAGATCACCATCGCCCTCCCGTTGCGCGCCCGGGAGATCACCAGGGCCGAGACCGAGGCGGCTGGCGGCATGTTCCGGGAGAACGGAGCAGGTCCGGTCATGGTGAAGATGGTCCGTGAGCTCGAGCGGCCCGGGCGGTCGAGCGGCGGTGGCTTCTACGAGTACGCCGAGGACGGCCGCCGTGTGGGCATCTGGTCTGGCTTGCGCGCGGTCTTCGACTCCGGATCGGCGTCGTACCCCCTCGAGGACATGACGGAGCGGATGCTGTTCGCGGAGGCCCTCGAGACGGTCCGGTGCCTCGACGAGGGCGTACTGCGCACGATTCCGGACGCGAACGTCGGCTCGATCCTGGGCATCGGGTTCCCAGCGTGGACCGGTGGCGTCATCCAGTACATCAACAGCTACCCGGGCGGCCTCCCGGGGTTCATCGCTCGTGCTGAGGAGCTCGCCGCTCGTTATGGATCGCGGTTCACGCCCCCGGCCCCGCTCGTCGATGCCGCGTCGCGCGGCGAGATCCAGGTCGCGCTCGGGTGAGGTGAACTGACATGGACTTCAACGACGACGCCACCGAAGCGTCCTTCCGCCAGGAGTTCCGCAGCTGGCTGGCAGCCCACGCGAGCGACGCGGGGGAGCAGGACCTCAGCACGCCGGAGGGGGTCGCCCGTGCCCGTGCCTGGAGCAGGTCCCTCCACGACGCCGGATTCGCCGGGATCACCTGGCCGACAGAGTTCGGGGGACGCGGGCTCGGTGCCGCGTGCCAGGCGATCTTCTACGAGGAGGCCGTCGCCGCCGGTGCGCCGCCTCACATGGGCATCATCGGGGTCAACATGGCCGGGCCGACGATCGCGGAGTGGGGCAGCGAAGAACAGAAGCAGCGGTTCCTCGGCCCGATCCTGTCCGCGGAAGAGGTGTGGTGCCAGGGCTTCTCCGAGCCCGGCAGCGGGTCCGACCTGGCCAGTGTGCGAGCTCGCGCGGTGCTCGACGGTGACCACTGGGTCGTCGATGGCCAGAAGGTGTGGTCGTCGTTCGCCCACCTCGCCGACTGGTGCATCCTGCTCGTCCGCACCGACCAGAGCGCCGAGCAGCACAACGGGCTCTCGTTCCTCCTCGTCGACATGCACTCGCCGGGCGTCGAGGTGCGACCACTGCGGCAGCTCACCGGCGACGCGGAGTTCAACGAGATCTTCTTCGCCGGCGTTCGTGTGCCCCGGGACTCCATGCTCGGGCAGCCCGGTCAGGGGTGGCAGGTCGCGATGACGACGCTGATGCACGAGCGAGGCACGCTGGGGTTCTATCTTCAGGCCTGGTTGGAGAACAACCTCAACAAGGTCACCGAGCTGGCCGCCTATCAGGCCCCTGACGGCAGCGTCCCGCGGAACGACCCGCTCATTCGACAGGCCGTGGCGCGGGAGTGGACGACCCTGCAGGCCCTGCGCTACACCAACTACCGCTCACTCACGGCGCTCAAGCGCACCGGAGTTCCAGGTCCCGAGTCGTCGGTCACGAAGGTGGTCTGGGCCGAGGCCAACCAACGGGTCACTCACCTGGGCCGGCGGCTGCAAGGCATGTGGGGCTCCCTCGACGGTGAGGGTGCCGAGGCGGATGGGTTCTGGCAGTACGAGCAGCTGCGCAGCCGAGGCAACAGCATCGAGGGCGGGACCTCCGAGATCCTGCGCAACATCGTCGCCGAGCGCGTGCTCGGCCTTCCCCGCAGTCGATGAAAGGCGCGGCATCCCATGGATCTCTCACTCTCAGCTGAGCAAGAGCAGCTGCGCGAGACCGCCGTCTCGTACCTCCAGAAGCAGACGTCGCAGGACGAGGACACCTGGGATGCCGCCGGATGGTCGCGCCTGGCCGACCTGGGTTGGCTCGACTCCGAGCTGACCCTCCTCGATGAGGTCGTCCTCCTCGAGGCGGCGGCCGCAGCGCTCCTGCCCGCGCCGATGTTCTCCACCCGTCTGGTGCTGCCGCTGCTCGATCCCGACACTCGGGACGCCGTCGAGAACGGGTCGATGAGCGTCGCCCTGGCATGGGCCGAGCCTGGGAGGCCCACGGAACTCACCCTGGCCCTGGATTCGGCGACCCTGCTCGACCGCGACAGTGGCCGCGTCAGCGGTCACAAGGTCTTGGTCCCCGATGCGGACAAGGTGGATCGGCTCATCGTCGCGACGGGCGGACCCCAGCCGTCCCTGTCCATGGTCGCCGCATCCGATGCCCGGATCACGACCCGATCCACCAGTGATCTGACCCGTGCGCTGTCCGACGTCGTGCTCGAGGACGTCGCAGCCACACCGATCGAGCTGCAAGGCGAGGTCGCGGACGCTCTCGCGGCTCTGCGGCAACGGGCGTATGTGTTCTCGGCCGCGGAGGCGCTCGGCGTCGGGTCGCGGGCCCTGAACCTGGCGCTGGACCACGTCGGGGAGCGCACCCAGTTCGGACGCCGGATCGGAACCTTCCAGGCGGTGTCGCATCAGCTGGTGAACGCCCACATCGACCTTGAGCTCGGCCGCTCACTCACCTACTGGGCTGCGCACTGTGTCGAGAGCACGGATCCACGACAGGTTGGCGCAGCGCCCGCTGCCAAAGCTCATACGACGACAGCTGCGGTCCGTGCCTGCGAGGCGGCCATCCAGGTCTTCGGTGGCGTGGGCATGACCTGGGAGCACCCGCTCCATCGGCTCTACAAGCGCGCCCAGTGGCTGGAGGCCTACCTGGTCGACGCGCGCGGCCTGTACGACGTGGTCGCCGACTCCGCCTTCGCATCAACGTCCGCCACCCCGAGCCCCAACCGCTGAGAGGCCCGCTCATGAACGAAGCATTCATCTACGATGCCATCCGTACGCCCCGAGGCCGGGGCAAGGCGAACGGCTCCCTGCATGGCTCCAAGCCGGTGTCTCTTGCCGTGGGCCTCGTCGACGAGCTCCGCAAGCGGCAGCCGACGCTCGACACCGACTGCATCGACGACCTCATCCTCGGTGTCGTCTCGCCGGTCGGCGAGCAAGGCGGCGACCTGGCCCGCACCGTGGTCCTGTCCGCCGGTCTGCCCGACACCGTCGGCGGCGTCCAGGTGGACCGCTTCTGCGCCTCCGGACTGACGGCGGTCAACCAGGCTGCGAAGCACGTGCGGTCCGGCTGGGAGGGCATGGTCCTCGCCGGCGGGGTGGAGTCGATGTCCCGGGTGCCGATGGGCGCTGCCGGCGGCGCCATCTTCAACGACCCCGAGACGAGCTACAGGACCCGATTCGTCCCGCAGGGCATCGGCGCGGACCTCATCGCCACTCTCGAAGGCTTCAGCCGCGAGGACCTCGACGCGTACTCGGCGCGCTCCCACGAGCGAGCCTCCGAGGCGTGGGCAGAGGGCCGCTTCGCGAAGTCGGTGATCCCTGTCGTGGACCCGAACGGCGTCGTCGTGCTCGACCGGGACGAACATCTGCGACCCGGGACGACCGTCGAGTCGCTGGGCAAGCTCAAGCCGTCGTTCGCGGCGATGGGACAGGCCGGCTTCGACGACGTCGCTCTGCAGAAGTACCACTGGCTCGAGCGGATCGAGCACGGCCACACCGCGGGGAACTCCTCGGGCATCGTCGACGGTGCCGCCCTCGTCCTGATCGGCACCGAGGAGGCGGGGCGCGTTCAGGGCCTCACCCCTCGCGCGCGCATCGCGGGAGCGGCGACCTCCGGCGCCGACGCCACGATCATGCTCACCGGGCCGACCCCGGCGACGCACAAGCTGCTCGACCTCACCGGCCTGACGCCCGACGACATCGACCTGTTCGAGATCAACGAGGCGTTCGCGTCCGTCGTGCTCAAGTACCAGAAGGACCTCGGCATCCCCGACGAGAAGCTCAACGTCAACGGAGGTGCCATCGCGATGGGTCACCCGCTGGGTGCCACCGGCGCGATGATCGTGGGCACGGTGGTCGACGAGCTGGAGCGCCGCGATCTTCGCAGGGCGATCGTGACGCTGTGTGTTGGCGGAGGCATGGGCGTCGCGACTCTCATCGAGCGCACCTGAGCTCGAGACCAGACAGAACTGAACGGAGTACTTCCTGATGCCGAACGACACCACTGCCGAGCTCGTGGCCGCTATCAACGAGGCGGCCAAGGGCGTGAGCGCACGCTGGGACCGTGCCTACTACATGGAGAAGGCACGCAACAACGAGGCGCCGACCGAGTTGTACGACGCGATGGCCGAGGCCGGGCTCTTCGCCCTGGGCGTTCCGGAGGAGGTCGGAGGCGCCGGTGGGGGCATCGTCGCCACGGCGGCGGTCGTCGAGGCGCTGAGCCGCGCCGGCACACCTCCGATGCTCTACTCCCTGACGTCGTTCGCGCGGCACACCATCGTCCGGCACGGCACCCCGGGGCAGATCGAAGCCCACGTCGTGCCCTCGCTGACGGGCGAGCGGAAGATCTGCTTCGCCGTGACGGAGCCGGATGCGGGCACGAACACCTTCGCCATGCGCACCCGTGCCCGTCGCCAGAGCGACGGAAGCTACCTGCTGTCGGGGCAGAAGGTCTTCATCTCCGGGGCCGACCAGGCCGACCACATGCTCATCGTGGCGCGCACGACGCCGGCCTCCGAGGTCAAGAGCAAGAGCGAGGGCATCTCTCTGTTCGTCGCTCCGACCAACACGCCGGGCATCACCATGCAGGCAATGGCGATCGATTGGCAGGCGCCGGAGCAGCAGTTCAGCGTTTCCTTCGATGACGTCGTCCTCCCGCCCGAGACGCTGATCGGTGAAGAGGGTCGCGGCCTGGCCAGCATGTTCGACTCGATGAACGGCGAGCGGATCGTGGTCGCGGCCTGGGCGCTCGGTCTCGGGTACTACGCGCTGGGCAAGGCGGTCGCCTACGCCAAGGAGCGCGCACCCTGGGGCGCCCCGATCGGCAGCTACCAGGGCGTCGCGCATCCGCTCGCTCGCGCGTACGCCCAACTGGAGGCGGCTCGCACGATGATGTACCAGGCGGCCGAGGTATTCGACTCAGGAGGCAACGCCGGCGCGCAGGCCAACATGGCCAAGTACCTCGCCTCCGAAGCTGCCGATGCGGCCATCGACGCGGCCATCCAGGCGCACGGCGGAGCGGCGTTCGACGCAGAGTCAGACGTGGTCAGTCTCTGGCCGATGATCCGGCTGCTGAGGATCGCCCCCATCAACAACGAGATGGTGCTCAACTACATCAGCGAGCGAGTGCTGCACCTGCCGCGGAGCTACTGACGACGGATGGGGGATGGACATGGAGAACCACGACCCTTCGAAGGGGCGTGACCTCGACGAGCTCAGCTTCGACCCCAGCGGACTGGACCGGTGGTCGAAGGAGGGCGTGTTCGAGGTCACCCGAGAGCGGCTCAGCGAGTACGCCGAGGCCACCAACGATCCGATCCCTGCCCACCGCAGCGGCGAGATCGCCCCTCCGGTGTTCGCGATCGTCCCGGTGTTCCAGGCCATGCTGGAGCCCACCTTCGCCGTCATCCCCAAGGAGCTGGCCGGCCGGGGGGTGCACTCGGCGCAGGTCTTCACCTTCCATCGTCCCCTTCGTCCCGGAGACACCCTCACCTCGCGCGCGAAGATGGTCGGCTACCACGGGCGGCCCAACGGCACTGCCGGCCACATCGTGATGGAGTCCCGCTCCTCCGACGGCGGGCTGGTCAACGAGCAGGACGTGACCGTCTTCGTGCGTGGGTTCGACGCAGGCGAGTCCATCGGCGAGCCTGCGCCTGACCACAAGCTCCCGGAGCATCTGCTCGGCCAGGAGCCGCTCGTGACGGTGACCCAGCATGTCGACGACGACCAGACCTACCGGTACTCGCCTGCGGCTGGTGACCCGATGCCGATCCACCTGGATGATGACTTCGCCCGGCAGGTGGGGCTTCCGGGGATCATCGTGCACGGCATGTGCACCCTTGCGTTCGCGTCGTGGGCGGTGCTGGGTGAGTTCGGAGGCTCGGACGTCGGACGGCTGAAGCGCCTGGCTGGCCGGTTCGCAGCGCCGGTCCTGCCAGGGCAGGACCTGACCACCCGGATCTGGGCAGGGGAACGGCTGCCGGGGTCGACGATCTACCACTTCCAGACCGCCACGGACCAGGGGGTCGTCCTCAAGGACGGCCTGGCCGAGCTCACGAACTAGGCATCGGCCTTGGACGTCTGCTTCGCGGCGGCGCTCTCGAGCAGGCGTTGCATGACGCGGCGCTTGCGCTTGTCGGCGGTCGTCAGGGCATAGAGCAGCTTGAGCTGGCTCGGCACGTTCTTCGCGTTGGTCGTCGCCAGCCAGCCGTTCGGGAACGACAGCCGCACGACGCGGTGCCAGGCGCTGTAGACCTGCTGCGGCAGCGGCGCCTCGTGGTAGTTCAGGCCGTACTTGTCGAAGATCGCCCTCACCTTCGGTGCGACCTCGGCGTACCGGCTGCTGGGCAGGTCGGGAAAGAGGTGGTGCTCGATCTGGTGCGAAAGGTTGCCGGTCAGGATGTGCATCAGCTTCGAGCCGGAGATGTTGGCGGAGCCGAGCATCTGGCGCAGGTACCACGCGCCCCGCGTCTCCTTCGCCGGGATCGACCTCAGCTCGAAGGTCTCGACGCCCTCGGGGAAGTGTCCGCACATGATGACCGAGTGGGACCACAGGTTGCGCACGACGTTGGCGGTGAAGTTCGCGGCGAGCGCCGGCACGAAGGACCCGGTCGGCGCGGCCAGGACAGGGTTGACGACGTAGTCCTTGGTCGCCTGCTTGCGGATCTTCTCCAACGTGCTGGCCAGGCTGCGTTTGAACTCCGCGCTGCGCTTCTCCTTGGGCGTACGCAGGTTGCGGCCGAGCTCGAGGTCGTACGCCGCGATGCCGTACTCGAAGAAGCAGGCGTTGATGAGGTTCCACAGCGGCTGGGCGAGGTGGAGCGGGTGCCAGCGCTGCTCCTCGTCGACGCGCATGATGCCGTAGCCGAGGTCGTTGTCCTTGCCGACGATGTTCGTGTAGGTGTGGTGGATCTCGTTGTGCGAGTGCTTCCAGCCCTCGGCGGTGGAGGCGTTGTCCCACTCCCAGGTGGTCGAGTGGATCTTCGGGTCACGCATCCAGTCCCACTGGCCGTGCATGACGTTGTGGCCGATCTCCATGTTCTCGAGGATCTTGGCGACCGAGAGGCCAACGGTGCCGACCAGCCAGGCGGGAGGCAGCGCGCTGAAGAGGAGTACGGCGCGCGAGCCCAGCTCCAGGCTGCGCTGAACGTCGACCAGCGTGCGGATGTAGGCCGCGTCCTTCGCGCCGCGGGCGTCGAGCACCTCCTGGCGGATGGCGGCGAGCTCGGCGCCGAGCGCCTCGACATCCTCGGGGGTCAGGTGGGCGACCGGGTTGTCGACCTTGTTGGTCACAGTTGTCATGTCGTCAGTCCTCGGGGGAGTCGCTGAGGGCTCGGGTCGGTCAGTGGTCGAGGTGGCAGTCGCCGGCGGCTGCGCTGATGCAGGTCTGGATCTTGACGCCGTCCGAATGCGTCTCTCCGGGGACGGCGACGGTGAGCTCGCCGTTGCGGAGGTCGCGCACGACACCGGACTTCATCGGAAGCACGCAGCCCATGCAGATGCCCATCCGGCATCCGCTCGGCATGAGGACGCCGGCCGTCTCGGCGGCGTCGAGGATCGGGGTCGAGCCGTCAGCCTCGATGGTCGCACCGGACGGGCCGGTGAAGGTGATGGTGCCGCCCTCACCGCCGGGATCGATCACGGTCGGACGGAAGCGCTCGGTGTGGAGCGTGAGCCCGCGCTCGTCGTAGTAGGTCTCGAGGGTGTCGAGCAAGCCGGCGGGGCCGCACGCGTACGCCGCGCGCTCGGCCAGGTCCGGGACCTCGGCCTCGAGGTCGGCCATCTTCAGCATGCCGTCGGATTCGGTGTGCCTCTCGACGAGGCGGAGGCGGCCGGCGTCGGCGTGCGCGCGCAGCTCGGCGCCGAAGATCACCTCGTCGCGCGCCATCGCCGAGTGGACCAGCACGAGGTCGTAGGCGGCGAGGGCGGCTCCCTCGTTGCGCGAGTAGAGGTTGCGCAGCATGCCGATCACCGGGGTGATGCCGGAGCCGGCGGTGATGAGGAGCAGCCTCTGCCGCTGGCCCGCGGTAGGCGGGGAGAGTACGAAGTCGCCCTCGGCCTGCGCCAGCTGCAGCATCTGGCCGGGGCGTGCCGTGCGCACGAGGTGCTGGGAGACAACGCCACCGGGGATCGCCTTGACCGTGATGGAGATCCGGCCGTCGCGGCTCGGGCCGTGCGTCAGCGAGTAGGTGCGCCACAGACGGACACCGTCGACGTCGACGCCGACCCGTACGTACTGGCCGGGGAGGTGCCCGGCCCAGTCGCGGCCCGGCTTGATCATGATGGTCGCGGCGTCGGCGGTCTCCGACTCGACGGCCACGATCCGGCCCCGCAGGCCGGAAGCGGCGCCGGGCCGTAACGGCGCGAAGTGGTCGAGGAGGTCGTCGACGGACAGCGGGGTCACCGCCGCGTCCAGCAGGGTGCGCAGCCCGGACAAGGACTTCGCGCCGAACGGGTTCAGAGCCGCTCGACCACGAGGGCGTTGGCGAGACCTCCGGCCTCGCACACGGTCTGGAGTCCGTAGCGTCCGCCCGTGCTCTCCAGGTGGGTGACCAGCGTCCCCAGGAGCCGGGTGCCGGTCGAGCCGAGAGCGTGCCCGAGCGCGATCGCGCCACCTCGGGGATTGAGTCGGGCCGGGTCGGCCCCGACCTCCTTCGCCCACACGAGCGGGACCGGAGCGAATGCCTCGTTGACCTCGTAGGCGTCGATGGCGTCGATGTCCAGCCCGGCGCGTGCAAGCGCCTGCTGTGACGCCGGGATCGGCGCCGTAAACATGATTTCCGGGTCGGCCGCTGCCAGTCCGAACGACACGAACCTCGCACGCGGGGTCAGGCCGAGCTGCTCCGCTCGCTCCTCGCTCATGATCAGCACTGCCGACGCCCCGTCCGTGAGGGGCGAGCTGTTGCCCGGCGTGATCCTCCAGTCGATCTCGGGATACCGAGCGGCGATCGTGTCGTTCGTGAACGCCGGTTGCAGCTCAGCCAGTGATTCGGCGGTCGTGCTGCCGCGAACCGTCTCGTCGCGCAGGTGAAGGCCAGGGTTGCCATCGGCGTCGGTGATCGGGACCGGGACGATGTCCCGAGCGAAGAATCCCTCGCTCAGGGCCTGTTCGGCGAGCCGGTGGGAGCGTGCGGCGTACTCGTCCATCTCCTCGCGGGTCACCTTCCATCGAGCGGCGAGCAGCTCTGCGGCGTACCCCTGAGGAATGAGGCCGCGCGGATAGCGCTTCTTGATCCGCTCGCCGTAGATGTCCTTGCCCATCACACTGGAGCCCATGGGCACCCGGCTCATCGACTCCACGCCAGCGGCCACCACGACGTCGTAAGCACCCGCGAGCACGCCTTGAGCCGCGAAGGTGACCGCCTGCTGACTCGAGCCGCACTGCCGGTCGACGGTGGTGGCCGGCACCTCCTCGGGGAAGCCGGCAGCCAGCACGGCCTGCCGGGCGATGTTGCCGGTCTGCTCGCCCGCCTGGGAGACGCAACCGACGATGACGTCGTCGATCACCGCGGGATCGACACCAGTGCGCTCGGCCAGCGTGCTCAGCACCTCGGCCAGGAGGTCGACCGGGTGCACGCCCGAGAGCGCACCTCCGGGCTTTCCCCTCCCCGAGGCGGTGCGGGCGGCATCGACGAGTACTGCGTGGGTCATGAGGCTCCTTCGGTGGCGACTGACCTGGCTTGCGCTAGCCGGCCTTGGCTGCCGGGGTGCTGGACAGGTGGACGGGCAACTCGGTGATGCCGTTGACGAAGTTGGCGCGCTGTCGGACTGGCTGGCCGGTGACCTCGATGACCGGGAACCGGGCGAACAGCTTGGGCAGGATCACCTTTGCCTCCAGCCGCGCGACACCGTTGCCGAGGCAGAAGTGCTGGCCGGCGCCGAAGGCCACGTGGGGGTTCTCCTCGCGTGTGATGTCGAACTTGTCAGCGTGGGGGAACACGTCCTCGTCGCGGTTGGCGGACGCGTAGCAGAGCACGACCTTGTCGCCCGCTCGGATCTTCGTGCCACTGAGCTCGACGTCCTCGAGCGCCGTACGACGGAACTGAGTGACCGGCGAGTGGAATCGCAGCACCTCCTCGATCGCAGGCCCGAGCAGCTCACGATCGGAGCGCAGTGCCCGCAGCTGGTCGGGGTGCGCGGCGAGGTGCAGGATGCTGCCGGTGAGCAGGTTGCGCGTCGTCTCGTTGCAGGCGATGACCAGTAGCTGGAAGAACCGGTTCAGGTCATCGTCGGAGAGGCGCTCGCCATCGACCTCGGCGTTCACCACCATGCTCCACACGTCGTCCGTCGGCTTGGCTCGCTTCTCCTTGGTCAGCTCGGCTGCATAGGCGAACAGCTCCAGGAACGCGGTGACGAACGCCGTGGGGTCCTCGCCCGCAGCCGGGCCGCCCCCCACCATGATGTTGGTCCAGTCGTACAGCTTGCGACGGTCTTCGGACGGCATGCCGAGGATGTCGGCGAGGACGCGCACCGGCAGCTCGGCCGAGAACCGGTCAACGAGGTCCATCTCGCCGCCATCGCCGAGATCATGGACGACGGCCTCGGCGTGCTCCTCCATGGAGGCCGCCATGGTCTGGACCATGCGGGGGGTGAAGGCTCGGCTCACGATCTTGCGCAGCCTGGAGTGCTCCGGCGGGTCGGTGTTGAGCAGCGCGCGCCGCGCCTCGCTCAGCAGCCTCTTGTCCATGTCGCGGATGAAGGTGCCACCCTCGTACGAGCTGAAGACCTGGGGAGACTTGCCGGCGAAGGTCACATCGGCGTGGCGGGTCAGCACCCAGAAGCCGGGGCCCCCCTCGAAATCGACGGACGGTGGCTCGTCGCACCATGCCACCGGCTGCTCGCGGCGAAGCCGCCGGAAGAGATCGTGCGGAAAGCCGTCCAAGTAGAAGTCCGGGTTTCCGAGGTCGGGGAGCTCCATGACACCTCCTGAGTGAGGATCACAGCCTATGACCGTACGCACGGTCAGGCAAATCGTAACGCGTGGGTACACGGGGAGAAAGCTGCGCCGGGTTGACCGACCGTCCGTACGGTCATATGCTCTGAATCGCCCCGCCCCCACCAGGAAGAGAAACGCAATGGCTCGGCATGAGGATGGTTCTGGCTCTGTCGTGACCGAGCGCTTCACAGGCAAGACCGCCATCCTGACCGGCGCCAGCCGCGGCATCGGGTTCGCCATCGCCGAGCGGCTCGTCGCCGAGGGCGCCCGAGTGGTGCTGACCGGTCGCACCCAGGACACGCTCGACAGCGCCGTGGCCGCCCTCGGTGGCCCGGAGCGCGCGATCGGCGTCGCCGGCAAGGCCAACGACGTGGACCACCAGGCCGCGACCGTGCAGGCAGCGTTGGACGCCTTCGGCAGTGTCGACCTGCTGGTGAACAACACCGGCATCAACCCGACCTACGGACCGATCGTCGAGCTCGACCTCGACGTCGCCCGCAAGGTGGTCGACGTCAACTGCATCGCGGCGCTCTCGTGGGTCCAGCACGCCCACCGGGCGTGGATGAAGGAGCACGGCGGCGCGGTCGTCAACGTCTCCTCGGTCTCCGGCGTCCGGCCGGCTCCGATGATCGGGATGTACGGCGCGAGCAAGGCGATGTTGATCTCGATGACCGAGCTGCTGGCGCTCGAGCTGGCACCCGACATCCGGGTCAACGCGGTGGCGCCCGCGGTCGTGAAGACGCGGTTCGCAGAAGCGTTCTACGAGGGACGGGAGGCCGAGGTCGCGTCGACGTACCCCTTGAAGCGGCTCGGCGAGCCCGACGACATCGGCGGTGTCGTCGCCTTCCTGCTGTCGCACGACGCGGCCTGGCTGACCGGCCAGACCGTCGTTGTCGACGGCGGCGTGACGCTGCTCGCCGGCGCCGAGTGATTCCCAGATCCCAACCCTTCCCGTACCTGCTCAGGAGTGAACCCATGACCACCCCCACCCGAACCGCTGTTGTCACCGGGGCCGCGCGCGGCATCGGTGCCGGTGTGGCGAAGCGCCTGGCTGAGGACGGCCTGGCCGTCGCGGTGATCGACCTCGACGAGGCCGCCAGCCAGAAGGTGGTCGACGAGATCACCGCTGCCGGCGGCACGGCGCTCGCGGTCGGGCTCGACGTCGCCGACGAGGACGCCGTTGCGGCGGCTGTCGCGCGGATCGCCGAGGAGCTGGGCGAGCCCACGGTGCTGGTCAACAACGCCGGGATCATTCGCGACAACCTGCTGTTCAAGATGAGCGTCGCGGACTGGGACTCCGTCATGAGCGTCCATCTCCGCGGCTCCTTCCTGATGGCGCGTGCCGCCCAGGGGTACATGACCAAGGCGGGCTGGGGGCGCATCGTCAACCTGTCGAGCACCTCTGCGCTCGGCAACCGGGGCCAGACCAACTATTCCGCGGCCAAGGCAGGGGTCCAAGGCTTCACCAAGACCCTCGCCCTCGAGCTGGGCAAGTTCGGCGTCACCGTCAACGCGATCGCGCCCGGCTTCATCGAGACCGACATGACGATGGCGACCGCGGAGCGGATGGGGGTGCCGTTCGAGGACTTCAAGGCCCTCGTGATCAAGGAGATCCCGGTCGGCCGCGGAGGACGTCCCGCTGACATTGCCCACGCGGTGTCGTTCTTCGCCAGCGAGGGCGCCGGATATGTCTCCGGCCAGGTCCTCTACGTCGCCGGCGGGCCGAAGGGATGACGGTATTGCCCGGCCTGGACCTCGACCGGCTCGGAGCTTGGTTCGGCGCCGAGGTGGCCGGAGCGGGGGACCGGCTCAGCGCCACCCTGATCGCGGGCGGGAAGTCGAACCTGACCTACGTGGTCAGTGACGGCGACCAGGAGTGGATCGTGCGACGGCCGCCGCTGGGACACGTCCTTGCGACAGCGCACGACATGGGGCGGGAGTACCGCGTCATGTCCGCGCTGAGCGGCACGGGTGTGCCGGTCCCCTTGACGTACGCGTTCTGTGACGACGTCGACGTGCTCGGTGCCCCGTTCTACGTGATGGAGCGGGTCGACGGACGGGCGTACCGGTTCGCGCGCGAGCTCGAACCGCTCGGCCCGGAGCGCACCCACGCGATCTCCGTCGACCTGGTCGACACGCTCGCCCGCCTCCACGGCGTCGACCCGCCGTCGGTCGGCCTTACGGACTTCGGGCGGTCCGAGGGATTCCTGGCCCGTCAGGTTCGTCGCTGGAAGACCCAGCTCGACGCGTACACCCGCGACCTGCCGGCCGCCGAGGAGCTCTTCGCGCGCCTGTCGGCGGACATCCCTGCCGATTCCGCGACCGGCATCGTGCATGGCGACTACCGCCTCGACAACGTCCTCGTCGACGAGAAGGACCGCGCGGCCGCCGTCATCGACTGGGAGATGGCCACCATCGGCGATCCGCTCACCGACCTCGCATTGATGCTGGTCTACGGACGGCTCGGTGCCGAGGTGCCCGGAGACGACATCGTCGACTGCGCATCCGCTCCGGGCTTCCTCGGCGAGGACGAGATCCTCGCCCGCTACGCAGCGGGCAGCGACCGCGACCTGTCTCGCTTCGGCTTCTACCTCGGGCTTGCTTCGTTCAAGCTCGCCGCCATCCTCGAGGGCATTCACTACCGCCACCTCAACGGACAGACCGTCGGGGCGGGCTTCGCCGGCATCGGGGAGGTCATCCACCCCCTGCTGGACGCCGGTCTCAGCGCGATGAAGGAACTGGACTGATGGAGGAGATGGGCTGATGGACTTCGCCTACGATGGTCGGACCGAGGAGCTGCGCGCCAGCATGCTCGAGTTCATGGACCACCATGTCTACCCGGCAGAGAAGGTCTTCGAGGAGCAGCTCGAGCAGCTCGACGACCACTGGGCGTGGGACTCGGTGCCGGTCTTCGCCGAGCTGCGGGCCGAGGCGCGCCGTCGAGGACTCTGGAACCTGTTCCTCCCCGGCGACGAAGGGGCCGGCCTGACCAACCTGCAGTACGCCGCCCTCGCGGAGATCTCCGGCCGCAGCATCCACCTGGCGCCGGTCGCCATGAACTGCTCAGCGCCCGACACCGGCAACATGGAAGTCCTCGCGCTCGCCGGCACCCCGCAGCAGAAGGAGCGGTGGCTCGAGCCGCTGCTCACCGGCGAGATCCGATCCGCGTTCGCGATGACCGAGCCGGCGGTGGCGTCGTCGGACGCGACCAACATCGCGACCCGGATCGAGCGCGACGGCGACGAGTACGTCCTCAACGGGCGCAAGTGGTGGATCACCGGCGCGATGAACCCGAATTGCTCGATCTTCATCGTGATGGGCAAGACCGACCCTGACGCCGACCGGCACCGGCAGCAGTCGATGATCCTCGTCGAGCGCGACACCCCGGGCCTCGAGATCCACCGCGGGATGAAGGTGCTGGGCTACGACGACCGCGAGCACGGCGGGCACGCCGAGCTGTCGTTCACCGACGTGCGGGTGCCGGTGACCAACCTGCTCGGCGGCGAGGGCGGTGGCTTCGGCATCGCCCAAGCCAGGCTCGGCCCCGGCCGCATCCACCACTGCATGCGGGCGATCGGCACCGCGGAGCGGGCGATCGAGCTGATGTGTGCCCGGGCCGAGGAGCGGGTCGCGTTCGGGAAGCCGCTCTCCGAGCAAGGGGTGGTCCGGGAGTGGATCGCGGAGTCGCGGGTGCGGCTCGAGCAGCTGCGGCTGCTGGTGCTCAAAGCGGCCTGGCTGATGGACACGGTCGGCAACAAGGCGGCGCACACCGAGATCCAGGCGATCAAGATCGCCACCCCGTCGACGGTGGAGTGGATCCTCGACAAGGCGATCCAGACCCACGGTGCGGGCGGCCTGTCGCAGGACTTCCCGCTCGCCAGCATGATCGCGGGAATCCGCACCCTGCGGTTCGCCGACGGCCCCGACGAGGTCCACAAGAACGCCCTCGCGCGGGCAGAGCTCCGCCACCAAGCCAGAAAGAGAAGTGCCTGACCCATGGAACTCATCGGATCATCCGCCATCGTCACCGGCGGCGCGTCGGGCATCGGTGCCGCCTGCGCCCGTCAGCTCGCGGCGCGTGGCGCCACCGTCGTGGTCGCCGACCTCCAGGCCGACAAGGGCGAGGCCCTCGCGGAGGAGATCAAGGGCGTCTTCGCCCTGGTCGACGTCACCAACACCGAGCAGATCGCCGCGTCGGTCAAG
>Ga0164290_1000719_pt1 | contig 87840 bp, 69 predicted proteins | sample Micstemetagenome_FD_108782 | JGI IMG/M metagenome (GOLD analysis project Ga0164290, IMG submission 108782) | Contaminated culture microbial community from soil near Moab, Utah, USA - Microcoleus steenstrupii SON62 (Illumina Assembly) | ecosystem: Environmental > Terrestrial > Soil > Soil crust... | reverse complement strand
TAAGCAGGGTGGAGGGTGGAGGGTGGAAGGCGGAATAAGCCAACAGCGAAGGGCGGCAAGCTAACGCCCTTCGCCAGATAACATCTACTAATCGCGGGCCGACGAGCCGGGGCCACGCTCCGCGAACGCAGGTCGGCTGGACACTCGGGTAGGAGCACGACGCTACACGGATCGGTTCGCGTCGTCGGTCGGGCCCTTCGTCTCCCGCGGTTCGAACGCGAGTGGCTCGTCGGAGAGAGGATCAGAGATGCGGATCGAGAGCTCGCCGGCCAGCAAGTGATCGATCACCTGACCGACTACCTCCGCTCGCCAGCCCTGAGCAAGCACAGGGACTTCGCCTTCTGCAAAGCCGCCGAGGCCTAAGCGGTACGCAATCAGATCTCGCACATCTTGCGCGGTACCCACCATGCTCGCTGCGACCGAAGCTCGACGGCAGATGCTGCCCAGCGCTGTGCTCAGAAACTGCCCCAGTAAATTTAGCTGCGGGCGCGACGGGTGTCGATCTTGCCTAGGCAACTCAGAATCGTCCAAGCTCAACGCCCGCTCAACGCTCTGAGCAATCTTCGGAATGTGTTTCTGTATGTCACCCCGCTCAAGCCCTCGCAAAGCTCGGATGCTGCGAACATCGGCCGACTTTCGCTTTGCCAGTTCGACGATGAGATCGTCGCGGAGAATTCGTCGGGGCGGAATGTTTCGCCGCTGGGCCTCCGCATCCCGCCAGTTCCACACTTCGCGGACCACCGCCAGACTGCGGGGTGACATTCCTGAAATGCCGCCCATGCGCTGCCATCGCTCGCCCGATTCATAATCCTCAATCTGAACTTGCCAGTCTTCAAGTTCAGATTGCAGCCACGACAGTCTGCCGAGCTTCTCCAATCGGTCGTGCAAGATATTCCGCATCGTCGGCAGATCGGCGACATCTTGCAGGGCATATTCCAGCTGCTTCGTCGAGAGCGGGCGGCGACGCCAATCGGTGCGGGTTTCGTCCTTCGACAGGCTCTTGCCGAGCAGCCGCTGACTCAGCGTTCCGTACGACGCTGGATACTCCATTCCAATCAAGCCGGCTGCGAGCTGAATGTCGAACCAAAGGTGGGGCCGTTTGCCGGTGGCTCGCAGACAGAACCGGAATTCCTCTCGTCCGGCATGAACGAGCGTTTCGCGCCCCGGTTCAACGAGCAGATTCCAGAAGGGGGAGAGATCGGATACCTCGAGTGGATCGATGATCGCCAGGCGATCGGCCGCGGCAACTTGGACGAGGCAAAGCTCCGGGGTATAGGTATCCTCCGAAACGAACTCAGTATCGAATGCGACGATAGGAGCGCCGGCTATGATCTCGCAGAAGTCTCGCAATTCGCGATCGGTGGTGATGTTCTCGTAGCGCAATGTGCAATTCGCTGAATGTCGCTGTGTGAATCTGGATTGGTCGCAATCGAACGACTCGGCGCCCTGGTTGTGCTTCGGTTGGCGTTTTACGATCTTAATGAAGAAGATAGCAGTTGGCCAGCACCGGCAATCTCCCCCCTCGCATGCCTCGTTTCATTGTTTCACGGCCCGACGACCCGCAACTGGCCGATTATCAAAGTCTGAACGAGCGCAACCTCACACGCCAGTCGGGCAAGTTCATCGCCGAAGGGGATAAGGTTGTCCAGCGACTAATCGCCAGTCCTTACGAAGTCAGCTCGATCTTCGCAGACGCCCATTGGGCAGACCAACTCGAGCCGCTCGTGCCGCCCGAAACCCCAATCTACGTCGCAGACGGGCGGCTACTCGAACAGACAATCGGCTACAACTTCCACCGTGGCGTCTTGGCGGTAGGAAGGCGTGGACCTCGGCCGCAACTCGCTCAGGTTCTTGAGAAACTGCCCAAATCGGCTATCACGCTGATCTGTCCAGAAATCCACGATCCTTCCAATCTGGGGTCTCTGATCCGCACTGCAGCAGCGTTTGGGGTTGCGGCGATTGTGCTGGGCTCACAATGTGCCCATCCGTTTTCGCGTCGAGTGCTGCGCGTCTCGATGGGGGCTGCATTGCAGCTTCCGCTGGTCGAGTCGAATGACTTGCGGCTGGAGATCGAATTGCTTCGAGCGCATCAATTCGATATTGCAGCCACCGTGCTGGACACCACCGCCATTCCGCTCCAGCACGCAAACCGATCTACCCGCCAGGCAATCCTTCTCGGTAGCGAAGGGCACGGCTTGGGTGATGAATGGCTGAAGCTTTCCGATCGCCGGATCACCCTGGCGATGCTCAACAGCGTCGATTCGCTGAATGTAGCGATCGCCACGGCCGTGTTCCTCTACCACTTTACGAGTAACCCGCCGAGAGGTTCATGACCCGATTCCGCATCCTTTGATACGGATCACTCTGAACCCGTCGAGGGGTCTATCGCTGCAACACGTCGGGAACACTGGTTTGCGGCAAGAGCGACGGTTTACGCGCGGTTCGCGCGGCTGCACCCATGCGGTCGCCCTCCATGAAGAATCGCGAGGTCCCTTCGCTGACGAGTCGGGTATCATTGTCGCTCGCCGTCACTTCCACGCGGAACTGATGTGTTCCAGCGCGGTCTGCCGCTGCCTTCACGCGGAAGGTGACTTTCTCGCCCGCGGCCAGCTGAGCAAGCGGCTCACACACGACCTGACCGGGAACCACTTTGGCTTCGGTCCCTTCCACCGCCTGCGGCTCAATTCCTTCGCCGAACTGCATCACCACGCGAACGCCGGAGGCCGACTTCGTGCCGCGATTGGTCAGCGTCAACTCATACGTTGCTTCGGTTCCGACAGCGATCGGTCCGGTCGGATCGTTTACAGTCAGCTTCAGGTCAGAAACGGCTTCGACCGTGGTTTCAGCCGTGCCGCTCACTGCCAGCCCGCCCTCATTATGGGCCTGCACCACCACACGGTTAATGCCCATCATGTTGAGTTGCAGCTTCAGCTGATAGGTCCGCTCGGTGCCAGCCGGTATGCTGGGCACTTTCCACTTGAGCGCAGTCGGCGTGGCACCTGCGCCTTCAATGCCACCGAGATACTTGGCCCCGGCAGGTAGCGTAACCGATGCGAGCATATCCTCTGCGGGGGCATCGCCCGTATTGCTCAGCACGATCGCGTACGTTGCATCGGTGCCGGCATATTGCAGTTGCGGGCCTTCCACAGCCACAATTACCGCAGCGCGACGAACGCTCACCTTGCCAACCGCTTCCGCACGCAAACCGCCTTCTGCCACAGCAACGGCCTTCATGCTCATCTCACCCGCATGATTGGCTACTACCTGAACTGGAATCTCTTTCTGCATACCGGCAGGGATGGAACCAACATCGATCTGCTGCGGCCGATTGTCGCCGGAAGCAATGCTTACCACGACGCGCTCCGCATCGCCGTTGCCGGGGTTGCTGACAGTAAGCGTGAAGACCCGCTGCTGACCGAAAATCATGTCGGCCGGGCCGGCGAGCGAAAGATCAATCTGAGGTTGTTCGACTGCGATGGTTGCGCGAGCAGCGGTGGGCTGCATCGTCCATTCCAATCCCAAATCGAATGGGCGCCCTTCCGACGCGGACAAAGTCAACCGTAGCGTCTGGTGCGCACGGGCAGCCACCTGAGGCACCGTCCACAACAAGCGGGAAGAACCTTTGCCATCGCTTTGAACGGAAGCGTCGCCATCGGTTGTCTCACCCGAACTGACGCTCACCCAGCCTGGGATGGTTGCTTTCACCTGCACTTGCTGCGCGTCCGTATCGCTGTCGTTGAAGAGATTGACTACGTAGGTCGCGCTCTTGCCGACGGTGAGCGACTGCGGTCCGGCCACATCCACTCGCAGACTCGCCGAGCGCCCGGTCAGCGAAAGTTCTTGAATCGATCGCGAATCAGTCGTGCCTTCCGCCTCGCGACGGTCCGAACGAGCGCCCCCCAGGGAAGGAACGCTGGTCGAGGGCACGACCAAGCCGCCGCTCTGTCGACGTGCTGAGATTGCTGCAGCAGTCGAATCAGCTTCCGTCGGTGGGGCGTCGGTCGGCTCCTTGGCCGACTGCGGGGCGTCGATCAGGGGTACTACCGATGAGGAGTTGCCCTCGGTCGATCGTTTGAGAACGGAGCGCATCCCGGCCGAGCCGGCGGGCGTCGCCTCCGGCACTGCGGTCGCGTCATTGTTGATTGGTGAGTCCGCCGTCTCAGTGCTTACCGGCGAACCAAGAGTCGCTTCGGCGGTTGATGCACTGGAAACGCTCGGGGCAGATGGGCGATTGCCGAAGCGTTCCGCGACCTGAGCAGCGGGCTGCTCGATCGTCGGCGGTGCAGTCGGAACCGGCGAGTAAACCAAACTCGGTTGCTGCATTTGCTGCGTCGCCGGCGCCGTGCGGCGATTTCGCATCGATTGTGCCGCGTTCCCGCTCGGATAAGTTGGTTTGGGCCGCGTCGACTTGAATTGAGCGGGCTTGATCGTCGACGTGTGGCCGACCTGAGCCGCTTCGCTGCCCGAATATTCCGTGGTGATGTCAGCCGTGGCCGCCCGTAGGGCCGCCGACAACGGTTGCGGGCTGCTTGCTTGGGCGTTCTCGCGGCGAGCAGGTAAGTGATGAGGGAGCATGCCGGGCTGTCCGTAGCGGCTTGCTTCCATAGTCGGGCCTGCGTCTTGAGCCTGCACATATGCAGCAACGCAGCCCGCAGCGACTAGCAAGCTAACGGCGATAGCGGCTTTCCGATTCATTCCATTTCCCCAAACACGCAAGCGGCGGATTTCTGGCGCGTTGTCGGTATCGGTCATTCGGGTTGGTCAGGTTGAGAAGATTTTTCGGATTGCGTCCATCTGGTAATCTGGGTAGACAAAGTTCCATTCCACGAGGCCTTATTCGCGTGGAATGATCAGTTGGGTCAGTTGGGCGGACTCATCATCCGGCTCTTGAAGGTTCGATCTGGCCGCTCGGCTCGCGGACTTACGTTCTGCACCGGATAGCTTGCTGTTGAAAAACCTGGGTGGTTTTTCAACAAAAACTGTGTCTCCAGGGGCCCTGAACTTGGTGAAAAACTCATCGAATTAATCAACAGACAGTCGAAGGGTAGTTTTCGTAAGTCGATGTTGGGAGGCGCTGCTGACTAAGGCTCAGACGTCCGACGAGCTTGACAATTATATGGAATTATGCAATAATTGTCAATGAGTGCTGGCGCGCGTCCTGCTTTAGTACCGACCTAGCGCTCCTTATCCGCTATCCTGTCGGTTCGCCCAAGAGCAATGCAGCGGGAGACACACATGGTTTGGCTTCAGAAGAAATCCGTCCTCGTGCCGATCGACTTCTCCGAAGAGTCCTTTGAGGCTCTCGAAGTCGGCTTACAGATTGTGGAAGACGCCGCTCAACTGACCGTCATTCACGTTCTGCAGGATCTCTCGCCCATGGAAGCCGGCGAAGTCTGGGGCGTGATCGATCCGCAGACTCGCCTGGAGAACGTCACGAAGGCTCTTCGAGAGCGGCTGCGTGACGACAAATTTGCCCGCGTAAGAATCGAGGTCTTGCTGGGCGATCCAGCACATGGCATTGCCAACTATGCTCAGCAGGAGAAGACTGGGCTGATTGTCATCCCGTCACACGGCCGAACCGGTCTCACGCGGCTCTTGATTGGCTCCACCGCCGAACGCGTAGTACGCCTGGCTCACTGCCCAGTCCTGGTGCTACGGAAATAAGCTCGGCAAAAGCAAGAAAGCGAAACGGGTTCGCCATTTCGGCGAACCCGTTTCTTACTTTCACTTGCAGCGACTCGGCAGGCAGTTATGGGTCGACTGGCAACCGACCGGCCGCTACCTTCGGCAACTCGCCGGTCAAAGCTTTCATGTACGCCACAAGGTCCTTCTTCTCCTGTGCCGTCAGGTTCAACTTCTTGATCTTGTCGCTCAGGTTTGGGTTCGGATGGCCACCCTTGTCGTACCATTCCACGACTTCTTCAAGCGTCTTCAGGCTGCCGTCGTGCATGTAGGGAGCCGTTAGCCTGACGTTTCGTACCGTCGGTGTCTTAAAGGCTCCTTTGTCCTTCTCATCCTTTGTGACGATGTAGCGACCGAGATCGGGCTCCGTTGCGTCCATACCGATACCAATGTTGTGGAACTTCTCGTCCGAGAAGTTGGCGCCGACATGGCACGCGGTGCAATCAGCTTTGCCGAAGAAAAGCTCTCGGCCGCGCTTGGCAGACTCGCTCATCGGAGCACGCTCTGCGTCGGCTTTGAGCTTCACGTACTTCTCGTAGCCGTCGGGATCCTCGTCCTTGAAGGCGTCCAAGTCTTCGAGATCGTCCTTGAACGCTTGTTCGAACGCCCGCAGCGGTTCGTAGTAATCGGCAGGCGAGGATCCGGTGACGAGCGCCCGCTCAAAGGTGGCGATAGCCTTCGCCACCGTGTCGATGGTCATGCCTTCTTCCGGGAAGACCTTTTCGAACTGCATCGCGTAGCCAGGCACAGCCTTCAGGCATTCCAGGCAGCCTTCGTGGGTATGTCCCATCTCGAGCGGATTGATGATCGGGCCCTTGGCCTGTTCTTCGAGCGATGCAGCCCGCCCATCCCAGAACTGCAACTTGCTGAAGATGCGATTGTAGGCAACTGGTGAATTGCGGTTGCCTTCCTGCGAACGAATGCCGACACCGAACCGCGTGTCTTTGGCATACCCGGATACCGGGTCATGGCAGGTTGCGCAGCTGACCGAAAAGTCAGCCGACAGGCGAGGGTCGAAGTACAATTGCCGGCCCAGTTCGATCTTCGCCCGGGTCATCGGATTGTCTTCGGGAATGTGCACCGAAGCGGCCCCAACTGCCAGGCCCGGTTCGAGGTCGACTTCCAGCGGAATGTGGTTCTCCGGCTTGGCCAGCCAGGCCTTGATCTGTTCCGTAGTCAGCTGACCTTCGCCGGGGATGCCGGCGGTCAACTCTGGTGAGCCAAGGCGCACCTTGGCTGACTTCTTACTGTCGGCGGTCGATTTCGTCGCGGCTGACTCATCGGCGACTGCCGCGAACACGCCGAACGCGGCCGACAAACATGCGATTCCAAGAATCAAGCTGTTGCGCATCGTTTTGTCCGTTATCGAATAGGTGGGAGGGTATCGGGCCGCATCACTCGCCGCGACACTAGACTAACCCAGGCGCGGGAGGATGGAGTTTTCTCCCCTACTATCGTAGCGACGAGAAAAGGGCTGTGCCGCCCGCCTTGCGGAAAGTCGCAAGAAAATCGCCCGCCGCGACCTCAAAGCTGCGGTTCCAGCTACTGCTTGATCTGGACGTCTAACGGGATGCGAACGGTCTTCGATTCGAGACGCTTCTGCAGCGGATCGAGGGCGTCCACTTCGAACGCGGCCCCAATCCGGTTCCCTGCCAGATCCTCGAGAACCGTATCGACGACGAGCCAGTGCTGACCGGGGCGCCAGGCCTTAGCAGGTTCAAACGACCACGACTTTTCGTGGTTCGCCACTGTGGTCCGTCCCTCGATTTCTCCAGCTTCCGCTTCCACCCACAACGTGCGCTGGAGCAGGGCATGATCGAGGGGGGCTGGGAAGCGCACCCGCAGCGGCTGACTGGAACCGGCGACGAGCGCCTCAATCTTCCAGGTTCTCGTGTCGAGCGCCTCGGATAAAGGGGCGACGGCGTCAAACGTTTTTCTTGATGCGGCGCCGAGGGGATGGCCCTTAGCATCCTGCCAGGCCGCGTCGATGAGCAACGTGTAACGCTGTCCTGCTTCGAGGACAGGACCGATGTCTTCGCGCGGTTTTACCCCTCGTTTGATCCGACCGGGATCGATTAGCAGCGTCAGGCGTTTGCCGCTGTGATCCCACAGTTCTTCGCCGATTTCGAGAAAGGGCAAATCGATCAGCTTGCCATTCGAACGCAGCAACCGAACATGCTCGTAGGCCTGGCCACGACTCATGGGAGCCGTAAAGTGCAAGTAGAACTTGAGCTGATTCTCAGGAAGCAGAGCTGCGGACGGAAAAATCGCAGCGACAGTCGTCGGCTCACCCGGCTGATCTTCGGAAACATGAAAGCCGCCAGAAGGGATGTCTCCGACAATCGACTGGCACTTACTCACAAGCCGCACGTCGTAGGTCAGGCCAGACTGAAAGGAAAACCGCGGCACAAAGCGGATGCTGTTATTCTTGACCTCAAAGGCGCCGGCCATCGCCGGCGCATCTTTTTCGGCGCTCGCTACCCGGACTTCGAACACCCGGGGCCAGGCATCAGCCTGCTTCAATCGGCCGAGCTGGTCCTCAGTCAGTCCACGCAATTCCACTGCCGTTGGTCTGCCGCTGTCTTCCGGCACTGCTACGATCTCGGGCTCACCGGCAGTCGCCGGGCGACCAAGCAAGGCGAGCACCAACGACAACGAAGCCAGGGAGGGTGAAATGCGAGGAGTCATGATTCACCTTCGTGCAGCGACCTGCGCTCCCCGGCGGAGCGCAGGTGGGAAGATCGCAATCTCGTGATCACGGACACGACCAACTAGGGCAGGGCGACGGTCTTCAGGCTCAATCCATTCTCACCCTTCACCAGCAGCATCGCGCGATCGTTGCCGAGCTTGTCAAGGTGCTCAACGCCTTTCAGGTTCTCGACCGTTTCGTAAGCCAGGCCCGCTTTGTCGGCGACCTTCTCGGTGATCGAGACCTGCTGCTCGATCGTATCAGTACCGATCTTCATCACGCCTCGCGCGCTGTTGGCCAGCAGCAGGTAGTTCTTGCCGCCTTTCTCATACGAGATTATGTCGAGCGGGCGGTTGCGATTACCCAGCTCGGCGATCGTGGTGCCGCGCAGCTTGGCGCCCGGCTTGATGTCGGCAACGGGCAATTTGACCAGCGGAGTGCAGGTGTATGCAGCCAGCAGATGTGGCTCGCCGGCAAACATGAACGGCGTGAAAGTGCGAACGGGAGCGCGCGTTTCAAACTGGCCATGCGCTCCATGATAGATTTCGATCGCGGTCGAAGTGTCCGAGGCGGTGAACGGGAAAGCGAGTACGCGCATGGTTGAGGCGAATTCCTCGTTGGACAGGCCCGCCAGGTAGACCTTGTCATCGACATAGGCAATGTCGGTGATCGACTCCTGCCGCAGGCTGTTGCCGCGGCGGTCCTTTTGGCTGGCGTCCGGGGCATTCTTAATGTCGATCTTGGCGTAATTGACCTTGTCGAGTTCGACGACGGAAAGCTTGCCGGATCCTTCCACTCGTACGATCACCGGTTCAGCATCGGGGCCTTTGCCGCGCGAAACGCTCAAAAAGGCGGCGCCGGTTTCCGGTTGCACGGCCAGGTCGTTGATCAGGATATCGTCCGACTTCGTTCCGAGCAGAGATGCGACCTTCTCATCCAGCTTGTCGACGCTCAGATCGTCGGCTGCCTTTCCTTCGCCAGCCGGAACGCTGATCGCGTAAAGCGCGGCGCCCTGTGGATCGCCGACGAAAAGCACACCCTTGGGACCAAAGGCCAGCGGGCCGGCGGATTTCAACTCCGGCTTACCAGTTTGTTCCAAGCCTTGCGGCTGGTCAGCGGCCCGTGCGGCACAAGTGCCGGCAATCAGCGTGCAAGCCAGCAACGCGCGAAGTGTACGAGTCATTCTCTGCATCTCCTGCGATCGGTGGAGCGGAACGAACCATTCTCGTCTTGAACCCCGAAGGGGCAGAAACGGATCGTAACACGCCTCAGAGCGCTTGAGAACCAACGAAGTGGCGGTTCCAATGCAAGGCAGCCCTGCGCTCGAATGCTCTCCACTCTATTGCCGCTCTCTGCTGCGGAAGCGACGTTAATGCGACAAAACTTAGGCCACGCCGTCCTCCTGGCACTAGCCGTACTTGTCACGGCAGTGGGAGGCCATGCCGAAGAACCCGCAGATAAGAAACCAATGGAGCGGCCGACAAATCGTCTCGCCGGGGAAACGAGTCCCTACCTGCTGCAGCACGCCCACAATCCAGTCGAGTGGTACCCGTGGGGAGAAGAGGCCCTGAAGAAGGCCAAGGCCGAAGGCAAACTGATCTTCCTGTCGATCGGTTATTCAAGCTGCCACTGGTGTCACGTAATGGAGCGCGAGTCGTTCACCGACCGGAAGATCGCCGATCGGCTCAACAAAGAATTCGTTTGCATCAAGGTGGATCGCGAGGAACGCCCAGATGTCGACAGCATCTACATGACGTCCTTGCAGGTCTATAACCAGCTGAACGGAGCGGGCAAAGGTGGTGGCTGGCCGTTGTCGATGTTCCTCACCCCCGACGCCGAACCATTCTTCGGAGGTACATACTTCCCCGCGCGCGATGGCGACCGGGAGGGACTGACAGGTTTTGTCACAGTGCTGAACAAGGTGAGCGAGGTCTGGACGAATTCGCCCGAGCGCGTCCGCGAGGACTCGAAGACTCTCACACGATTCACGAAACGTGAACTTGAAGGCCGACGGCTGCTGGCGTTGAAACCTGTTGATGACAGTCTGCTAGTCGGAGTGCAATCGGCGCTCAAGGAGCAGTTCGACGCGAAGTGGGGTGGATTCGGCTTTAGCGAAGACAATTCAAAGCAGCCAAAGTTCCCGGAGCCGTCCAATCTCATCTTCTTGACGGATCGAGTCCGCCGGTCCGACGACGAAGACGCAAAACGCATGCTGGTGACCACGCTCGAGCGCATGGCGCAGGGCGGAATCCGCGACCATATTGGCGGCGGCTTTCATCGCTACAGCACTGATCGCTATTGGCACATTCCTCACTTCGAGAAGATGTTGTACGACAACGGTCAGCTGCTGACAGCCTACTCCCAGGCCTATGAGCTTACTGGGAGGGAAGACTTCGCCGCAGTTGCCCGCGAGATTGCAGACTTCGTCCTGCGTGAGATGACCGATACAGCAGGCGGTTTCTACTCGGCAATCGACGCTGAGTCAGAAGGGGAAGAGGGGCGGTTCTATGTCTGGACCCGCGATGAAGCTGAAAAGGCACTTGATCCAGCCGAGATGAAGCGACTTGCAGCGGCCTACGGATTTGACGGAGAGCCGAACTTCGAGGAGCGGTACTTCCTGCCGCTATTGACCCCCGACACGAAACCTCCGGAGGGCTGGCTGGCAATCCGAGCGAGGCTGCTTAAAGCACGCGACAATCGCCCGCGGCCCAAAACCGACACGAAGATTCTCACTGCTGACAACGGGTTGATGATCACCGGCCTGGCCGATGCGGGCCGAATCCTAAGAGAGCCTCGCTATACTGAAGCGGCTGAGAGGGCGGCAAACTTCGTGCTGACGAACCTCCGCACCAAAGACAATCGCCTGCTGCGCACCTACGGCAGCGGCCAGGCCCGGCTGAATGGCTATGCGACCGATTACGCCTACTTCATCGAAGGTTTACTGGCCCTCCATCGAGCCACGGGCGAGTCCCATTGGTTGGAGTGGGCTGATAAATTGATGAAGCAGCAAATCGAGCTGTTTCATGACGAATCGGTCGGCGACTTTTTCTTCACCGCCGACGACCACGAGACGCTGCTCGCCCGCATTAGGGACCCGGTTGATAGTGCCCAGCCGGCCGCCAACTCGGTCAGCGCTGCCAATCTGATCTATCTGGCGGTTCAGCTCCAGCGAAGCCAGTACCTGGAACTGGCGGAAAAGGTGATTGGCGCTACGGCCGGGCTGCTCGAAAGTTCGCCTTATACGGCGCCTCGGATGGCAGCCAACATTCCATCGCTTGCTGACGCCAAAAAGACGACTAAGCGATCCGCGCCCTAGTGCTGTCGATCGTGAATGGCCAGATCGGGATCTCAACGAACCGAGAAGGTCCGCTCGATTCGCGTGCGATTCCCTTCGCGGTCGTACACCGACACCGTCAGAGTGCCTTCCTTCAATGAAGTGACCGGGCTGGAGAATCTCCACTCCAACACGCCCTGCGATTTCGGCCGGAACTTGTCCGCCAAATCCTCCCCCTTTGGGGCGCCGTCAATTTCAAAGTCGGCGACGACGGATAAACTGCCCTGCTCGATGCCCGTGTCGTAGTCGTGCATTCCGATGACGATCCGGTCAAGCGGCGGATTGTCGCCTGCGTTCGGGCGCGTCAACGTCAGCGTCGGCCGATTGTCGTCGAGCATCCATCCGTAACCGCGCTGATCTGGTTCGGCCGGATCGTAGTCGAGGTCAATCGGACAGCCGAGGTCGATCCACCGGATGAGTGTTCGCCGGTCGTTGTCAGAAAGCGGCTGCACCTTGCCCGCCGCGACGGCGTCTGGCGGAGGCATTTGGCTGCCGACGAAGTCGATATCGTAGGCTGCGCGGTGCTTCTGAATGTCTACCGGCTTTTCGGCTTGCACCAGATCCCGTTTGCCGGGCTGCGATTCCGACGGGTGATCGTCATTCGAAAAGCCGTCCAGCCGCTCGCCGAGCACTTTCCAGGTCAGCAGGCTGCGCCGGGATTGGAACTTGCGGACGTAGCGCGACGCATTCGGATAGCCCCACGAATCGTAAGTCGGCGGCTTGTGCCCGAATTGCGCCCGCTCATCGAGCGCCAATCGATAGTACGTGCCCGGCACCTTACCGACATTCTCGGCTTGCACCAGGTCATCGTCGGCAGCGAGGTCGAGGTTCCCAGCCGGTTGATTTCCCTCCTTGGAATGATGGCAAGCAGCACAGCTTCGCGCGAGAATTGGCCGGATGTCGCGATGATACTCGACGTTGACTATCTCTGAGTGCTTACGGACGCCGGTTTGATCTTCCGCGTCCCACTTCTTCTGCGACTCATCGGCAGCCTTTTCGACCAGCAGCGGTGTGCGCTCGGTCAGGTCCCAGATCTGGTAGTCAGGCCTCGCCGCTTCCGTCAGCGCGAAATGAGTCGGCTTCTGGCTATGAGCGTGGCATCCGCCGCAATCGTGCCGGATTTCCCCAGGGCGTAATTGGTGCCAGGTTTGCGCCATGTTCAGCACCATGCCGCGCTTGTCGAGCGTTTGAAAAGTGAAGGCAGTATCGGCAGGAATCTTGGCGAGGAAACTCGTGTCTGGATTGCCGTCGGTGTCGAGCGGCTGATGCTCGCCGTTAAATTTTCGCAGCGGAATCTCACCGAGGATCCTGAGCCGCTCTTTCGCATGGCTATGGAATAAGCGACCCGACTTTGGCCCGCCCTTCCGATCGGTGGTTGGTTCCATTGCGAGGATTCGGACGGCATGAATGTCGGCATCGTCGTACAGCCCTGCGTCCGCCCCCTGGTTGTGCCAATTGAGCGGCATCCCATTGCCATGGCTGGTGAAGGCATCGAGACCCTTCCATTGATCCTTGCTCTTACCAGCAAACCCCGCGCTGACTTTACCTACCGGAACCGCGCCATTGGGGTAGGTCTCACGTTTATAGAAACTCGAACTGCCTACGAGGCCGAACGGTGTTCCTTCTGGCAGGTGTGGTGATTGTTTCCCATCGTTCTGAATGGCTGGAAGTGTTTCCGGCTCGCGTATACCGTAGATTCGCTCGTAAGGCACCACCGCACGCGGCCATGACTCGTTGTAGTTCGGGTCATTCTTGATCAGCCGGAGATCGGAAGGCTGCTCGACGACTTTGCCATCCTTTGCCAGGTAAATGCCCCCATCAAGTTGCGGCAGGTAGGTGTACTGGTGGTTTACGGGTCCGGGCGAATAGACAGTCAGCAGATGGTTGTCCGGTGCACCTGAGGGATGGGTGAACTTTCCGACCTTCGGCGAACTCTTGTCCCCAAGCACCGAAGGATCGGCAGGACCTTCAAAGCCCAGGCTGAATGGAGTCAGCGAGACACTGCCACGCGGCATGAAGGGCAACTTGTACCAGCGACCTTTACCGTTGTCATATCTGCCGTATCGCCACGGCGGATTGAGCGGATCGTCCATGTATCCCGGCCCAAACCCCGGATATCCGGCCGGCGGGGCAGGGGGCAGCTTGATCAGTGCTCCAAAGCCGCTGTTGTTCTGGTTGTAGTACTCCTCGACAATCACCGAGCCATCGCTGATCTGCGTTTGAAAGTGAAAGCCATTCGAAGCGCTCCCTGGATCGAAGGCACTGACGAGCGGGCTCCAATTGGAGCCGTCCGGATGAATGGTCCAAATCCCCCACGAGATATCGCTGCGAATCCCCTGCGATTCGAGAGAACTGTACATGATCCGGCCGTCGGCCAAGATCACTGGGTGCAATGCACCTGAGATATTCAGGTGTCCGATCTTTTCGAGGTTCCGCGGCCGCTCATTGTCAGAAATGCTCTCGTCCCGATCGTCCATCACAAACAACTGCAGCGCAATGGCCGGGTACCCTTTCGCCGGGCGAAAGCCGTCGCGATTGCTCGTAAAGACGATCCGCCCGCCCGGCAATGGGCACGCACCCATATTGAAGACGCCATAGTCGTAGCTCGTCTTACCGTCTTCACTCTTGCGGAAGTCGCTCGACCACGGAGCAGCACCGAGGTTCGGCTCAAACTTTTGATTCGTGAGCCGCACGATCCGCCGCGACGGCAGATGAATCTTGAACAAGTCAGCGCCCTCTCGCGGCGGAGTCCATTGGTTGTGCTTCTCCAGGTTGTAAATCAGCGTGTAGTAGACCCACTGGCCGTCAAAGGAGACGAACGGGTCGGTCACCGATCCCTTCCCGCCTTCGACGAGCAAGTCTTCTGAGCCATCGGGACGGAGCAGCATCAGATCTGCCCCAGGCTCCATGGTCACAGGTTGTGAGAAGTCGGTGTAAAAGCGCTTGTGGACGTCGTCGCCGGAACGGCGCGCACGAACGTAGACGATGTCGTAGTCGTAGGTGATCGAATCGTCTGAAGAGATATGCGGAATGTTGCAGTCGAGCGGCGCAGTGAAAAGTGGCTCTGATTCCTGCGCAAGCGCAGGAATGTTGGAACTGCATACAAGCACGAGAACCAAGGCCGCGGCGGCCGAAAGCGTGAACTGGGACGCGGATCGCATGGCTGGTCCTTCAAATGCGATTGAGGCGAGAAGCGACGCGTCAATTGACAGCGGAACGCATCGGCAGCCGTCAATTTGAGTCGGTCCGCAGTTGCGAAGCAATGGCTTTTGCGCATTCGCCCGCGGTCACGAGCAGTAGCGGGAGCCGCGCGGCGGCTCGCTCGGCGCAAAAAAAACCCGGCCGCACAAAGTCGGCCGGGCAAGCGTCCATGTCGAAGATGCGCTGCGTGCAGTGGGCAGTCCTCCCACCGCCGCAGGCCGGCTTCCGAGCAACCTACCGGTTCCCATCGCGGCTGTCTGAGCGATTTGCGTGCCGTGGAGTTGATCCAATGGAAAGTCGTCGGCTGAGACGCTCGCCTTGTCGCTCGGCGATAATCTGCAGCGGTTCTCCTCCGCGCGCGGCGGCGTCTACTTCCATTGCCAGATCGACATCGGTTTGAAGCTCACGATCATTTGCGCGGACCAGCACATCGCCAGCTCGAAGTCCAGCCGCACGGGCGATCCCGCGTGGCGAGACCCGCGCGAGCGTCAGTCGGCCATCTTGAACGCTCAGCTTCACGCCCAATTGTTCCTCCGCACTCAAGTCGACGTTCACTATTTGAGGGAGAAGGGTGCTCGCAGACCGGTCGAAAAGACCGAGTTGCTCCGCTGCTGCCATCAAGGCTAGTTCGCGGAGAGCAACAAGGTCTGCCTGTGCAATATGTAGCAGGCCCCGCGTTCGATCATTGACCTGAGGCGCGTACTCATCGGTTTGTTCGATCACTCTCGTAATGCGACCATACACGTCTTCCAAACGCCGTCGAGGCGAGTAAGACGAATCGCGCAGAAGATTCTGAACATCGGTTCCTAGCCGCTGTGTATCGACCATCATCTGTTCCATGACCGGCCGATGACGATCTGGAGCCGCGTCGCGCAGCGCTTTCAGATCGTCCTGCGTCAGCGCAACGGCTTCCGCAGTCCGAGGTAAGTAGCCTGGCGAGCCTCGCCCTTGCTGCTGGGCCGCAATCGACGCGAAGTCAATCAGTCCGTTCTCCAGCCCCAATAGCGCCCGACGCACCGGCTGCAAAGTGCCCATTTCCGGTCCGGATTCCTGAAAGGCGAGGACAAGCAAGTCGGCTCGCAGGTTAATAGCCAGATTTGCAGCGGCGAGGGCACGCTGATCAGCACCATTCGCGTTTTCTGAACTTAGGGATTCGATTTGATCCCGCAGCGCGCGTGTGCGCTCGACGATCCGCTGTAAGTCCCGATTGGGATCGGCTTGGACAGCCTCTCGCATGCTCGTTACGGCTTCGAGCAGCTCCTCGGCCGATTCCCAGGTCGACGATGCGATACGTGCGCTTAGCTCATCAAGCGACTCAGCGTCGGCGTAAGTGCCCGACATCGCCTGACCCGCGATTGCCTCCGTATAGCCTAGCATTTGCTCCAGCCGAGTCAGTTGCTCAGGGTGTACTTGCGGAGCGGAATCAAGCAGTTCGCTTTTGAGCACGATGGCAGCATCGTGCACGGCGGTGAGTTTTCTCTCGTCGAGAGCCTGGCGGGCATTCGCGACTCCAGCGGCGCGCTGCACGACCCGGTCGGCATGTCGCCCCAAGCGACTCTCCGGCCGAATGTTTCGCGAAACCACCGCATCGAGCTCGCGCGTCGAGCGGTTCAGCTGGTCAATCCACCGCGGGGCACCCTCTTGAGCCGGTGCAGAAGGAGCAAAGCCCGAGAGTGCGATGGTCAGTAGTCCCGCAGAAGCGAGTGTGAGGCAATTGCCTGGAGAACACTGAGCCATAACCAAGACTCCTTGTAACAACCGCAGGCGCATTCGGGCACGCCTACTCGCTTGGGTGTTGCAAACCTGCATGAACCCGGGCCAGCGACTGCATCATCTCGAGCGTGTCGGCGTCGGCGGGTTGCTTGTCCTTCCGCCAGCGAGCCATGCGCGGGAACCGCACCGCCAGGCCCGACTTGTGCCGTTTCGACGGTTGGATCCCCTCGAAGTGCAATTCAAAGACCAACTCAGGCCGTACGACCCGCACCGGTCCAAATCGCTCGAGGGTGTTCTGGCGAACAAAGGCATCAACTTCCGCGATCTCTTCGTCGGTCAGCCCTGAGTAAGCCTTCGCGACCGGAACCAGTTCGCCTTCGTGCCAGACGCCGAATGTGTAATCGGTGTACAAACTTGCCCTTCGACCGCTGCCCCGCTGGGCGTAAATCAGCACCGCGTCCACCGACAGCGGAGCGATCTTCCATTTCCACCACGTGCCCCGCGGCCGACCGACGCCGTACTCACTGTCGGCCCGCTTGAGCATCAGACCCTCCACCACCCGCTCGCGGGCTTCGCCTCGAGTTTCTTCCAGTTCTCCCCAAGAGGCAGCGGTCACCGTGGGCGAAATCCTCAGCGCAGGCAGTTTGAGTTGAGCGACCAGATCCTCCAGCAGCCTTCTCCGCTGGCGCAGCGGTTGGTTACGGATATCTTGTCCAGCAAACTCCATGATGTCGTAGGCCATTAAGGCGACCGGAGCCTCGGCGAGCAGTTTGGCCCCCACCGTTTTGCGGCCGATTCGACGTTGCAGCACGGCGAACGGGAGCGGCAAGTCTCCCTGCCACGCGAGGATCTCGCCATCGAGCACGGTTCCATCGGGCAGCAATCGGCCGACGTCGCGAATTTCCGGAAACCGATCGGTGACCAATTCCTCGCCCCGCGACCAGACGAGGACTTGCTGCTGGCGGTGGATCACCTGGGCGCGGATGCCGTCCCATTTCCACTCGGCCTGCCACTCGCCGATCTCCCCCAGTTCGTGCAGCGGGCTTTCAAGCGGGTGAGCGAGGAAGAACGGATAGGGACGCGCGACGCTTTCCAGGTCTGCGCCCCCGCCGAGCAGGGCCCGATAGTCTTCAGGCGTTGGTTCCCAGTGCCCCATCAGCCGATGGCTCATTTCGGCTGCCGGAACTCCGGCCACTTTCGCGAGCGCACGGGCCACGAGAGTCGCTGCCACGCCGACTCGGAACTCGCCCATGATGAGCTTGTGCCACACGAGCCTCTGACGAGCATCGAGCAGCCGCCAGGTATCGGTGACCAGTCGCTGCTGCTCCTCGACGCTCAAGTCTCGCAGGGGCAGAATTCGCTCGGCGACAATTTGATGCAGGGGCAGGTCGCTGGGCCGTCCTTCGACGGGTAGCAGCAGCGAAAGTGCTTCGGCAAGGTCGCCCACCGCGTCGTACGATTCCTCGACCAACCAGCCGGGGAGCCCGGTGACAGCGATTACCCACTCGCGCAGCAGCCGAGTATTGACGGCCCGCTTGATTTTCCGCCCTGTGAGAAAGTAAAGCCCCCAAGCCGCGTCGGCTGGCTCCGCGGTTTCGAAATACCGCTCCAGCGCACGAAGCTTCTCGACGGTCCGCGTGGTGCTGTCGAGTTCGTTAAATAGCTGGGTAAAGCGTCGCATTGGTGCGATCCAGTGACTTGGCTTTAGTCACCCTCGTCCGCGGCGGGCTGGTCCTCGGTCGTTGAATCTCCGGCTGCACTCTCACTGGTTTCAAGCTCACCTTCGAAGCGAGTCGCAAGTGATCGGGCTGCTACGCCGTGTTCTTGCAGCCAGCGAACTAGTACGCTGGTGTAGCCGTGCGTGGCCCATACTTCTTCGGCCCCGCTTTGGTGGATTGCCCATAGGAGTCCGTCCCAATCCGCGTGGTCGGACAGCGGGAAACCTTTGTCGAGTGCTTTACGGCGACGCGTGCCGCGGATTTGCATCCAGCCGGACGCAAACGCCGTAGAGACGTTGCCGAACTTTCGGAGCCACGGGCTTCCAGCCGCGGAGGGCGGGGCCACGACCAATGCGCGACCTCGGCTCGCCTTGGCGTTCTCGGCGGTGGCACGTTCGGACACTGGTAACGCGATCCCCGCCTGCTCGTACGCCGGCAAATAGCGATCGACGGCTCCGTGTACCAGGATGGGGCCAATCTGTGGATCGATTCCCGCGAGTACTCGCTGGGCCTTGCCTAGTGAGTAGGCGTAAAGAACTGAGGTGCGGCCTCGCTCTTGGTTCGCGCGCCACCAAGAGTTTATGTCGTTAAAGACCGACTCCGCTTCAGGCCAACGGAAGATTGGCAGCGCGAAGGTGGATTCAGTGACAAGGACATGGCACCGAAGTGGCTCGAAAGGGATGCAAGTTGGGTCGTCAACCGTCTTATAGTCGCCGGTGACCACCACCACTTTTCCTTTGTGCTCAATTCGCACCTGGCATGCCCCAAGAATATGGCCAGCGGGGTGGAGCGAGACCTGCGCTCCACCGATTGCGAGCGGCTCTTTCCAAGCGAGCGTTTCAACGGCTGCGTCAGGGCCCAGTCGCTCCTGCAGCAAAGTTTGCCCGTCTTCAACGGTCAGGTACCGAACTGATCCGGGGCGGGCGTGGTCGCTGTGCGCATGCGTGATGATGGCTCGGTCAACCGGCTCCCACGGATCGACGTAGAAGTCGCCCGGCGGACAGTACAGCCCGCGTTCGGTTAGCTCGAGCACGGAGTGCATGAAGGAGGTCGATGAAGCGAGACACGATGTGAATCAGAGCGGTTTTGGCTGCAAGTGTGCCAATACGGTGCCAAAAAAACCAGCTCTTCGAAAACTGCTAAACGGGGCGGACCGGAACCGTCCTTTCTCGCAAAAGAGGTCGAGCAAGTGTTCCGTGAATGTCCACGGTAATGTGCACTTAAAGTATTTCCCTGAAAGCCCTTCGCGATAGAATTTGACAGCCTCGATCGAACGAGGCTTCCGGCCTTCAATGCCTATGCCAGCAGGCTCTGAAGATGGATTCGAAGCGCAGATATGCGACAACCAGCGGGGCAGTTGTTGCGATTGCCATCGGCGCCATTGCGCTCGGCCCGTGGTTCGCTCTAGTGGTGGCTGCAGGGGCATTTGTGGTCGTGATGTTGGCCGCAGGACGCCCGAAAACTGTCACGAAGCCACCAGCCATTGAGGAAGCTGCGAACGTGCAACCGCGGACGGCCCAAACAGCACATTCGCCGCTCGAAGTATTGCCCGATCCGGCTCTCATCGTATCGGCAACGGGAACTGTGGAGTCGGTAAATCAGCATTGGCTGCGCTATACGGGCCTGACGCCTGAACAGTCGCTCGCGGGCGAATGGACCCAGGCGATCCACTCGTCGCAAGTGCAGATGGTCGACTCGGCGCGCGACCACGCTCTGGCGACTGGCGGCGTGTTGGAACTCACGGTGCAGATTCGCTCCGCGAGCGGAACCTATCGCTGGTTTCTGCTGCGCGGCCAGGCCGTCCAAGCGGAAACGGGCGGAGTGCACCTAACTTGCGTTTGTACGGACATCGAGGATCTCTTTCGCTCGCAGTCGGCCCTGCTCGAAGAGAACCGTAGTGTGCAGGAGCAAGCCGAACTCGTCGACATCGCACATGACGCGATCGTGATCCGTTCCATGGCTGGCGAGGTGTTTTACTGGAACTGCGGCGCTGAGCTTACGTATGGGGTGCGTCGCGGCGAGGCAGTTGGTCAGGTCATGCACGCGATGCTGCGAACGCAGTTCAGCCGGCCGCTGCCGCAGATCGAGAACCATTTGCTACGACAAGGGCGTTGGGAAGGAACTCTCATTCAGCATCATCGAGATGGATCGCGCCGGTATATCGCCAGCCGCTGGGTTCTGAAACGGGACGAAAACGGAAGCCCGGTCCGGGTGCTGGAGATCAATACCGACATTACCGATCGTCGCCAGGCCGAGCTTTCGCTGCAGTTCCTGGCTGACGCGAGCGAAACCCTGGCAACACTCGTCGACTACCAGACCGTTCTGCAAAAAATCTCCCAATTGGCCGTACCTTTTTTGGCCGACTGGTGCATCGTCTATCACGAGACGAGTGACGGCAAAGCCGACCGCGTGGCGATGCTGCACGCCGATTCTTCGAAGGAGCCAATTCTCGAGGAGATTCGACGGCGCTTTCCACTCGACCAGCATTCATTGCCGCCGCTGATCGCCCGTGTTCTGCGGGACGGACAAGCGGAACTTGCCCCGGAGGTGACCGAGAAACTGCTGCAACTGGTCACAATCAATGAGGAGCATCGCGAACTCGTTCGCAAAATCAATTGTCGCTCGCTTTTGTGCCTGCCCCTCTCCGTTCGTGGCAAGGTAGTCGGAGCCATTGCCTTCTTGACGGACGATTCGGCGCGTCGCTATTCGGCAGCCGATTTGGCCGTCGCGGAGGAGTTCACGCACAGAGCAAGCGTGGCTTTGGAGAATGCGACGCTCTACGCCGAGGCGCGGGAAGCGGACCGGCGAAAGGATGAGTTCCTGGCAACCCTAGCGCATGAGCTGCGAAACCCGCTCGCTCCGATTCGCAACGCGGTTGAATTGATGCGGCTCCGCGGCACCGATGATGAAGAAATCGGCTGGGCTCGCGACGCAATCGACCGCCAGGCTCAGCATCTTACGCGTTTGGTCGACGACTTGCTGGATGTCTCGCGAATCACGCGCGGCAAGGTTGAGCTGCGCAAACATCGCGTCAGCCTCCAGTCGGTGCTCAGCCGCTCGATTGAGACGGTCCGGCCACTGATCGATCAGCAGGAGCACCAGCTCGAAGTATACTTGCCGGAAGAGCCAATCCAACTGGATGCCGATCCTACGCGGCTGGAGCAGGTATTCTCTAACTTGCTCAATAACGCGGCCAAATACACCGAGCACGGCGGGCGAATGTGGTTGAGCGCAGAACTCGCAGATGACGAAGTCATCGTGCGTGTGAGGGATACGGGCATCGGCATGTCGGCCGAATTCCTGCCGCGGGTTTTCGACATGTTTGTACAAGCCGAGCACCATCATGGCCGGTCCCAAGGTGGGCTTGGCATCGGCCTGTCGCTAGTGCATCGGCTTGTCGAGATGCATGGTGGGCGAATCGCCGCTTTCAGCGACGGGCCCGGCTGCGGCAGCGAGTTCGTCGTGGCACTCAAGCGGGCTTTGCCGAGTGAGGAGTCTGCTGCAGTTCAACCGGACGAAACTTCCCTTCCCGCATTAGAAAACAATCGGGAAATTCTCGTGGTCGACGACAATGTCGACGCGGCGAAGAGCCTTTCGATGCTGCTTCGCCGGTTGGGACAGAACACCAGGATCGCGCATGACGGCGAAACGGCGCTGGCACTGATTGAAGAGCGCATGCCCGATCTGATCTTCCTCGACATCGGCCTGCCGCGTCTCGATGGTTACGAAGTAGCTCGGCGCGTGCGAGAGCGGGTCGACAGCAATGGCGTGATGCTGGTTGCACTAACAGGTTGGGGGCAGGAGGAAGACCGTCGCCGCTCCCAGGAGGCTGGATTTGACTCGCATTTGACGAAGCCCGTCGACCAAGCAACACTTCGACGAATTTTGGCTCAGGCAACGCGTCAGCCGCTTTGAGCTTAGTCAGAATCTTCCGCCGCGCGGCTGCAGAAACAAACGGCCCGGTTGTGCATCAGAGCTGGTTGTTGCGCTCCGCTGCATTCTCGGTCAGCGTGGTAAGGATCGACGGTGCTAGAGGGGATTCACTCTGGTGTCCTCGAAGACGCTTCGCACCAATCCCACCGGGCGGCGGCAGCAGGCGGTTGACGACTCGCAGCAGTGTGGCGGTCAGACCAGGGAACAGGCCGTGGAAGGTCACTGCCGCTTTCGCCGGAAGAGATACGGTGATTTCAGACCGCGCCTGACGGCAAGCCTCGATAATTTGTTCGGCAGCGCGTTCAGCGGAAATCGAAACTCCAGGCAGCGAGTCAGACACCGCAAACCAGGTGTATTCCGCACGGTGCTGGCTTTTGAAGAACGCATTGCGAGGGCTGCCCGTTCGCATGAGCCCCGGCGTGACGGTCGTGACGTGAATCGAATCCTTGGCGAGTTCCGAGTGCAGGCCCTCAGAGAGCCCGACGAGGGCAAATTTGCTCGCGCTATAAGGCAGCAAGTGCGGGACGCTGATCCGGCCGCCGATCGACGCGATATTCACAATCCGTCCGTGGCGCCTCGAGCGCATGTGCGGCAGAACGGCGTTGATGGCATACAACGGACCCCAGAAGTGGGTATCCATCGCCTCGCGGTAGTCCTCCAGTTGCATCGTCTCGTAGGGGCCGACCTGAATGATGCCCGCATTGTTGATCAGCACATCGATGTGTTGCCAGATGTCGCAGGTCTGTCGGATTACCGACTCAATCTCCGCTTGCTGCATGACATCGCAGTTGAACGTCATCACCTGAGCACCGATCTGCTCAAGTTCCCGCTTCGCCCGTCCAAGGTCTTCGCTGTCGCGACTGCAGAGTACCAACCGGGCACCTTCGGCTGCCAATTTGCGAGCCATAACCAGCCCAAGACCTCGAGCGCCGCCGGTAATCAGTACGACCTGATCCCGGAACGAATACTCTTTCGGTTGCATTGCTAGACGCAGCAGTGCGAGACCGCCACCCACGGCCAGGGCGCCGATCAAAGCACCACTGGCGGGGTTCGACGTTCGCTTCTTGCGGCTGACCTTCCTTGACCTGAACATAGAGTGCTGCGTCCTTATGACTACATGAGCGGCGGGGCGCTTGCGCCCACAAGTTGATGTTGTGTCGCTTGGGCCTGGGACTGTCCGTCCCATCCGTGCGGCTTCATCACGACCTTCGTGAAGCCCGCCTGCTTGTCGTTGAAGTTCTTATAGGCGTCTGGGCCGTCTTCCAGCCGCAGACGGTGACTGATCAAAAACGTGCAATCGACTTTACCATCCTCAATCAATTGCAGGAGCGGCTTCATGTACTTGTGGACGTGGGTCTGACCCATCTTGAAGGTCAAACCCTTGGCGAAGGCGGCCCCGAGCGGCACCTTGTCGAGCACGCCGCCATAGACACCAGGAATGGAGACCGTGCCTCCCTTGCGACACGCCTGGATTGCCTGGCGCAGGGCGTGTGCGCGATCTGTGGCCAGGCCCATGCTGTGCTTGACGCGGTCGTAGACCGCATCGAGCGAGGTGCCATGTGCCTCCATTCCCACCGCATCGATCACTGCATCCGGCCCACGGCCACCCGTGCGAAGCGGCAGCTCTTCCATCACGTTGAACTGTTCGTAGTTGATCGTCTCTGCTTTGCAGTGCTTCTCCGCCAATCGCAGTCGATCTGGAAACCGATCGATAGCAATCACACGCTCAGCACCGAGCAGGTAAGCGCTAATGATCGCGAAAAGCCCCACCGGTCCACAGCCAAGCACGGCCACTGTGTCGCCTGGTTGGATGTTGCAGTTTTCGGCGGCCATGTAGCCGGTCGGAAAGATGTCGGACAGAAAGAGAACCTGTTCGTCGGGCAGTCCGCTGTCGATTTTCAAACCGCCGACATCGATAAACGGCACCCGCACATACTCGGCCTGGCCACCTGCGTAGCCGCCATAGATATGCGAGTAACCAAACAGGCCCGACCCGCTGTAGCCGTAGAGCTTTTCCGCGGTGCCAGCGGTTGGATTCGAATTGTCGCACAACGACGTCAACTGCCGCTCACAAAAGAAACACTTGCCGCACGCGATGGTAAATGGAATTACCAGGCGATCACCGACCTTAATGCGGCGAACCTCGCTACCGACTTCGACGACCTCTCCCATGAACTCATGACCGAGGATGTCGCCGGCCATCATTCCGGGTATGTTCCCATTGAACAAATGCAGATCGGATCCGCAGATTGCCGTCGTCGTTATCTTCAGTACCGCGTCATGTGGATTCAGAATCTTCGGATCCGGAACCACCTCGACCCGCATGTCCTGCTTGCCGTGCCAGCATAGCGCCTTCATCTCATGTGCTCCTTCGCGGCGGTTTGTTTTATACCCGATCCGATCAGTCGCGTCCGCGGCCCGAGGGCTGGCCCTCAACCGTCGATATCTCGCCCGCTTCCATCAACTGTTTGAAGCGGCGCAGATCTTCCTCGATCTCTTGTTCCGGATTCGCGCCAAGCAGGGATGCAATGCCGCGACCGAGGGACCCGCCGGGCGGGTTGTATTTCAGCGAAACCCGAACTTCGGCGGCTCGCCCCGCGGCTCGTTCATTGAAGTGCACCGACCCAGCCGTATCGACTTCGCTGCCCGGGAGCGACCGCCAGGCAATGAGCCGGCCCGGATCTTCGTTGTGGATCTCAGCATCCCAGCTGACTTCCATCCCCATCGGGCCTTCGGCCACCCAATGGCTACGCCCATCGGGCAGCTGCGTAACTGATTTCAGATGCTTCATGATTCGCGGCAAGTTCTCCAGTCGACGCCAGTAGGCGAACAGCTCGCTCGCCGGCCGATTGATCGTGAAGGCCTGCTCGTATTTCACGCCATAGCGCGCGGGGACTCCCGTGGCCGACTCTTCGTCTCGAGCGGTGGAGATACCAAGTGCTTCGTAGAGCTTGCAGTTTCCGGACACGCCGCGGTAGATCAGTGAGCCACCGAGTCCCATCAGAACAAGCCCGTCCAGAGAACCGCGGCGCAGACCATACAGGGCCATCACACCGCCACCAATCATCGAAAGGACGCGCTCTGCCTGCCCGACATTCGTGATCGAGCAGCATTCCGAACCTGTCGTCCGCTCCCTGTCCGACATCCCGCTTTGCATAGACAAGCCAACCATACCGATGCCTCCGGTGAGTACTAGGAGCAGGCGGGTGTAATGCCTGCGCGCGATGCGATAGTGAAGCGTTCCGCTGGATAGCAGCACTGGGCACTTCGTATGCCGATCACAGCGGCGGACAGTATCCCAGCGGAGATACCGCGTTCATGGTCGGCTGAGCGCCAGCCTGGTCGCTTCAATTCCAATGAGCGCAAGAGTTAACGAGGGCCGCTTGAGGGGAGCCTGCCTCGGTGACCGGCGGCAATCAACCGCCGAGCTTTGGATGGACAAAAAGAGCTTCCAACTCGCCTATCGAGGCCGGCTTTACCAGGTGCGCATCAAATCCAGCGGCCAGCGAATTCCGCCGATCCTGCTCTTCGCCGTAGCCGGTCAAAGCAGCGATGACGGCTTCCGGACCTCGAGGTGCAGCACGCATGCGCGTCACGACCTCATAACCGTCCATTCCGGGCAGACCGATGTCGAGAAGCACAACCTCGGGCTGAAATTGCTCGAAGGCGAGCAACGCCGATGGTCCATCGAAGGCTTGCTGCACCTGATGCCCGCCGAGACGGGCCAGTATTTTTGCCAAGAGCTTTGTCAAACCTTCATTGTCATCAACGACCAGAACTCGACGATTCACCGTCGACATAAAACCTCAGTCTCTTCCGGCAGTCCGTTCTCATTCCTGAAGGGGCGGATGTTGAGCGGAATCCGCGCCCTTGTTGTAGCCTAGCGAACCTTGTCAGGGGCAAAAAGTGAGCACCAGCGCAGGGATTCCCGCAAGTAAGTCGCCAACGGCGAATTCACCACCAGAAAGTTGTACCTGTGCATCCGTAAAGCTGTGCTTCCAGGTACCCTCAGGTAAACCCTCGACTTTCAGCCGAGTGTCGGCCCAAATTGCGGAATCGAGAAGCTGACCCGGGGATGCTTCCTCGTTGGAGCCGGTCGTGAGTCCGGCGATCAGCCGAGGTGCTGCTACGATGACGCCGCGGCAACCGTCGGAGGTTTCCCTTTTCCAGGCGAACGCACAGAGATGATTCGCTGCCGGTCCGACGACTTCGAGTGGAATATAGTCTCCTTCGGCAAACAGCGGCGCCTCATCGCGTCGCAGACGCAGCAACCGCGAGGTGACGAATTGCTTGAGTCGCGCGTCCCGCGGCGATCGGGCCAGCTCGCGGGCAAGTTCCAACCGGCCGTCAGGTGACGAATCCCAGCGCTGCGTGATTTCGTCGAGCATCTTGCGGCGGCACTCGTAGTCGACGGGCCGACGATTGTCTGGATCGACCAGGCTGAAGTCCCAGGCCTCCTGTCCCTGATAAATATCAGGGACACCAGGCGACATCAGCTTGACGACGAGTTGTGATAGCGCGGTGTACATGCCCCAATCCAGGACGCGATCCAGGAAGGCATGAAACTCGGCCAGGAACTTTTTGTTTTTCTTCGGATCCAGCACCGACGCGACGAACTCGCGAATCGCCTCGTCGTAAGCGACGTTCGGGTTGATCCAACTGGTGCGGGACTTGGCTTCTCGAGTTGCTTTTTCCATGTAGCCTTGCAGGCGATGGATGAGCGTTTCGAAATCCTCTGGCGCCGGGGGCGTCGTCGGCCACATGCCGACGAGGGTCTGGTAAAAGAGCCATTCATCGGCATGGCTGGGGGCACGCTGGCCATCGACCTCGCGATGGAAGCGACGATTCAATCGCGACCACTGGTTCACTGCTTTGCGCCACAGGTGTGGCACTTCGCAGAGCACATTGATCCGGGCGCGGACATCCTGACTGCGCTTGGTGTCGTGCGTGGTGGTGCAAGTCATCGCTCCCGGCCAGTTCCGGTGTCGGTCGAGATTGTCACGGTGAAAGTGCTCCACGGAAACCGCCGCGGCTTCCGGGTGACAACCGACTTCGTTGGCCGAAAGGAGGGGGCAGTAAAGATAGAAGGCAGTGTCTTCGAGCCCTTTGGCCATCACCGGGCTCGTCACTTGCTGAAACCGGCCCGTGAAGAGTTCCCGCTCGCGACGAGCGTCTTCGCTGATCCCCTCCGGATGTTCCAGCAGCAGCAGATTACGGATGAAGTCGAACGCGGCCGCATCGATCGCCGGGTTGCGCCGCTTGGCCTGAGCGACTGCCTGCTGAACAAAACGACGGTCGCGTTCCGACACCCCCGCCGGGCTCGGATAGGTGCGGTACACAGGAAACAGCGCCAAGATTTCTCGCAACGCGTGGCGGAGCGTGTTAAGCGTAAAATCTCGAGAGCGACGATGCTGCTCAGAGATTCGGTTGACTCGGTGAGCGAGCATTTGCAACTCGCTCGACATTGCCACCCGCAGGATCAGCATCTTGCAACGATAGACGATCTCGGAGTATTCCTCGGTGTCGCCAGTAAAGCGGATGTAGTCTTTCTTTACTGCCGCGATGCCCTCTTTTTCCAGGTAGAGTCCGTTGAGTTGGTGGAGGAAATCGTATCCAGATGTCCCAGCCACCGGCCAGTTTGTCGGTAATGGTTCATCGGGCCCCAGGATTTTCTCCACGACAACGTAGAGCGGAAACTCTCGCTTGCCCGCTACTGCCTGGGTGTATGCTTCGAACGACACGGGCTCCGGACGGACTTCACCACGGTCCTCAGTCGTTTCGCTTTTCTGGCCGAGGATTGCCGCGTCAGGATGCGGAAGCTTCAGCTGATCACAGAGCTCGATCAGGACGGTTTCCTGGACGTCCGCCCACGACAATTGCTTAGGCTCGCCTGTGGCGGAATCACTGCTCGTCGATGCCTCACCGGCTGCTGCAGCTCCGCCGGCGATGCCGGCGTCTTGCTCTGCCTGGCTTGGCGGGGCGAAGGTTGGTCCACTGAAATTCGGGGCTTGCGCATCCGGTGAGAGTCCCATGGCTGCCAGCGACGGCGCGCCCATTGGCTCAGACGGTGCTTCACTTTGCTTCTGATCGGTCCCTCTCTGCTGAGTTGCTTCGAAGGCCCTCCGTGCGAGTTCTGAGAGATACATCCACTGCAGGCGCCAGAGATACTGCGTCGGATCGTAGAGTCCGTCGATATGGTCGATTCGCAAGCCGTCGATGTCGCCGCGGCTCAGCAGTTCGAACACCAACCGGTGCGCGTTGTGGAAAACTTCGGCGACTTCCATGCTCACCGCTGCAAGACCATTCACATCGAAGAAGCGGCGGTAATTCACCTCGTCCGATGCAGCCTTCCAATGCGACAGTCGATAGGCTTGCGCTGTTAGCAGCGTATCGAGACGATCGTAGCTTCGCGGATCGCCCGGGCGGCCATTGAATTCTGCCAGGTTGCGCTGAATGAATTCGACGATCAGCGGCTGGTCGCTTTCGAGCACTCGCAATCGCCGCTTGATCACTTCCTTCTCGCGCTGACGCTCGAGCGTCTGCTGCGTTTGCGTCGCCGACTGCGGCGGCAGGTGTTGGAGGGCGGTGATGATGCTTTGGTACTCGAGAAATGGCTCCGATGTTTCCCCAAGGACCTGGCGAAGCTCATCAATGCGATGAACGAGCACCGGAACGGATGTCTCAGGACCGATGGGAAGTACCGTATCGTAGTAGCGAAGGAAAAAGCCGCCGTCGGAATGGTCGAGTTGTAGCTGTCCGGCTTCCAGGGCCTCGCCATACTGCTGGCCGAGGATAGGCAACAGTACCTTACCGGCAAGTTCGCTTTTCACCGGATGCCAGTCAACATCGAAGTAATTGGCGTAGGGCGAATTTGGTCCATTTTCCAGCACATCGGTCCACCAGCCGTTTGCGCTGCTGGCGGCCATATGATTCGGAACCACATCCAGGATCTGCCCAATACCATGGGCCTTTAGGGCATCGATGTACGCCCTGAACTCTTCTTCGCTCCCAAGCTCCGGATTGATCTGATTGTGATCCGTTACGTCGTAACCATGCCCACTACCGGGCTGCGCTTTAAGAAACGGCGACGCGTAGACATGCGTGATGCCCAAGGCCTGTAGGTACGGAATTCGGGCAGTTGCATCCTTGAACGTGAACTGTTTGTTGAACTGGAAGCGGTAAGTGGAACCTCGATGGCGCCGCCGCGATTGAATTTCGCGCAGCACCTCTTCAACGATTTGCCTTGCGAGCGTTTCTTGAGTGTCAGCTGATGTCATTGGTCGTGTTTGGAATGAGAGAGCGATATCGCCGGCCGGCATCGCTCTCCGCTGGGTGTGTTGTTGTGAGGTCTAGTGATGCGTCGGCTAGCTGGTGCTTTCGACCGGCGTTGGCGCGTCGGCAGAGGGCGGAATCCCTACTTCGCCCGAGTTAAGCGCATCGAGGATGCCGGTCAACGGTACCATCGACCAATCCGGACGCGTTTTGAGTTCATGCCTTAGTTCCCGTAAAGCTCGCTCCAGCAAATAGGCATCGAAGAGGATCTTCATTTCCTCCTGCCTCCGCGGAATGAACGCAGCGGACCCGGCCGTGTCGAGGTACGACTTGAGATACGAAGCTCCGACCCATGCGCACCAGAAGCGAGTCCAGGGCTGAAGCCGAGCGAGATCTTCGTCGCGCACAACGGCCTGCGGTGCCAGTCGGCCACCGCCGCGACCATAAAGCGATGTATGAGTCGCATAGTGGAAAGACCGCAGCATGGTGGCGACGTCACGAATCGGCGAACGTTTGACGCGGCGCTCCGACAGAGAAGCAGACTGAGAGCCCTCGAAATCGAGGAACACGAAGTCCTTGCCGGTCATTAACAACTGCCCGAGATGGAGGTTGCCGTGGCAACGAATTCGAGCTGATTCGACCCGTTTGTCGACGAGCAGCCGGAAGCGGCGAAGGATTTCGGCATCGTACTTCAGCACTTCCTGTGCGGCCGGTTGGGCGACCTTCGGCAGTTTCTTCATTTGACGGCGCAGCGAATCGAAGACATCGATTTTTAAGCTGCGCATCGACTGATAAAGAGACCGCTGGTAGAGCGACGAGAAGCCCTCGGGAGCAAACTCCGGCGTATCGGAGTCAGAAGCCAGAGCCAGATGCAATTCTGCGGTCCGTTGGCCCAGCAAGCGGATGTCGTCGAGGTAGTCGCCGATGAGATCCTCAACCAGGGCCGGCGGCTCGGGGGCGGTCCAACCCGATGGCCATGCATCCGTGGGTGGTACAGGATGCGCCTCCCCGAGCGTGACGACGCGCTCGAAGTAAGTGCTCAGCGAATCGAGTGTGAACTGCCAAGCGTCCCCCTCGTTTTGAACAAATCCGTGCAGGATTGCCAGTGCGGCTGGTTCGCCGTTGCGTCGTCGGTATTCAATCTGCCCAGCCAGCGGCGCGACACTGGAGAAGGTGGTGTGAGCTCCGAGCATCTTGCCGATGTCCCATGCCGGATTCATTCCCTCGTCGACTTTTCGGAACGGCTTGAGCGCGAACCTCGCACCGTCGCACACGATAGCCGAAGTCTGCATGATATTGGTCGAGTTCGGCGTGATGCCCAGCGCTTCCTTACTTCGCAGTTGCTGGAATTGCGGCAGGTTCGTGGCAAAAAATTCACCACCGTCACTGCCTCTCAGCCGCGTTCGGGTGGAGACAAGATTGACCAGGGAAGTGCAGAAGCTGTCGTCGGCCAGGGCATCGTACAACACACCGCCTTGACCACCCTGCAGACGTGCAATGACTTCGTTGGGCGAATACTCGAGCAGATCCGCGGCTCGCTGCTCAATGGCGCGGGCGATGGGGATCATGTACGCGGCACTTTCGCCGTCGCCGTATTCAACGTCGAGAACTGCCAGATACCCTGGCGGCTCGGTCGGCAGACGGAAGAACTCGCGCAGAGTAGCTGTCTTAATCGTTCGCGGACGCGATTCGAACCAGCGGCTTCGCTCGATGTAGCTCGGCAGTACGGCCTCCAGGTCGTCGGCATGTCGGGTGAACACTTCTTCCCAGCCGCCAGGGACGGCGATTTCCGGAATCAGCTTGCGCTGGACTGGAGCGATGCCACTCTGCTCCGCTACGGATCGCGGCGTGAGTGCGAACCAATAAAACGAGTGTGGCCCGAGCGTCAGCAGATAGGGGAGACGCCCAACGCGGGGAAACGCCGTGCTGCCGAACAGTTCCACGGGAATCGACCCGCGATAGCGCGACAGATCGAGTTCGACGTACTGCACGAACCGCGACAGATTGGCAACAACCAGGATGTGCTCATCGCCGTAGGTGCGCAAAAACGCCAGGATCTTGCGATTTTCGGGATGCAAAAACTCGAGCTTGCCGCGGCTGAAGGCTTTATAGCGCTTCCGCAGCCCAATTAAGCGCTTCATCCACCAGAGAAGCGAGTGCGGGTTATTCTGCTGGGCCTCGACGTTGATTGTCTCGTAGTGGTATTCGGGATCGATGACGATCGGCAGGTAAAGCTTCTGCGGATTTGCTCGCGAAAAGCCGGCGTTGCGATCGGCCGACCACTGCATGGGCGTGCGAACGCCGTTGCGATCGCCGAGGTAGATGTTGTCCCCCATCCCGATTTCGTCGCCGTAGTAGATCACCGGCGTGCCGGGCAGCGAGAACAGCAAGCCGTTCATCAACTCGATCCGCCGCCGATTGTTGCCGAGCAACGGGGCCAAACGACGTCGGATGCCGAGATTGATTCGAGCACGGGTATCGTGAGCGTAGGCGCGATACATGTAGTCGCGCTCTTCGTCGGTGACCATTTCGAGCGTCAACTCGTCGTGGTTGCGGAGAAACATCGCCCACTGGCAATTCTCTGGAATCGCTGGGGTTTGCTCCATGATGTCGACGATCGGAAAACGATCTTCCCGGTGAATGCCCATGAACAAGCGCGGCATCACCGGGAAGTGAAACGCCATATGGCATTCGTCTCCCTCACCGAAGTAGGCCACCGCATCTTCAGGCCACTGGTTGGCTTCAGCGAGGAACATCCGGTCCGGATACTTTTTGTCCAGGTGGCTCCGAAGCGACTTTAAGTATTCATGCGTTTCGGGCAGGTTCTCGCAATTCGTCCCTTCCCGCTCGTACAGATAGGGAATCGCGTCCAGTCGAACGCCGTCGATTCCCATCTCCATCCAAAAGTCGAGGAGCGGAAAAATGGCCTTATGGACTTCCGGATTGTCGAAATTCAGATCGGGCTGGTGTGAATAAAAACGATGCCAAAAGTAGGCTTTGGCGATGTTGTCGTACGTCCAGTTGGAGGGCTCGAAGTCCTTGAAAATGATGCGGGCGTCGCGGTACTTCTCGGGCTTGTCCGTCCAGACATAAAAATCGCGTTCTGGGCTTCCAGGCGGTGAACGGCGAGCGAGTTGAAACCAGGGATGCTGATCCGAAGTGTGATTGATGACCAATTCGTTGATGACGCGCAGCCCCCGATCGTGGGCCGCGTTCAGGAAATCCTGAAAGGCGTCGAGCGTGCCGTATTGCGGGTGAATATTTGTGTAGTCCGCGATGTCGTACCCATCGTCGCGTAGCGGTGACGGATAGAACGGCAGAAGCCAAATGGCGGTAACGCCCAGATCCTGCAAGTAGTCGAGCTTCGACGCCAGGCCGCGGAAATCGCCGACGCCGTCCCCGATCGAATCTGAATAAGCGCGGACATGCAGCTGATAAATGATCGCGTCCTTGTACCACATCTGATCGTCCGACATCGCGTGCTCCTCAAGTTGCTTTTACTGCCGGCGGCTGGACCTCGGCCGGTCGCCTGCCGACGGTTCGCTGGTAGACGTCCGTCATTTCTTTCAGCTTGCGTTCCATCTCAGGTGTAAGTTGCTTCCATTGGAATCGCCATGCCCAATTGCCGACCGCTGTGCCGGGCATGTTCATCCGGGCTTCGGATCCGAGACCTAGCAGGTCTTGCAGTGGGAAGATCGCAATTTCGCCCACTGACGCCAGTGCCAACCGGATAAGGTCCCATTGAATCTCGGTTCCGTCCGTGCCGGTATAACGTAGGGTGTTCGCACGCTCACGCTCGATTTGCTCCTGATCCCGTGTCGTACCTTCCCCGATACCGCTATGGAACCAGCCCACGACGGTGTCGTTGTCGTGCGTCCCGGTATAGACCACGCAATGCCGGGGATAGTTGTGCGGCTGATAGTCGACTCCTTTCGGATCGTCACCGAAGGCAAATTGCAGCACTCGCATACCTGGGAAGCCAAGTTCGTCGCGTAGCTGTTCAACCTCCGGCGTGATCAGGCCGAGATCTTCAGCAATGAGCGGCATTTCCCCGAGCGTCTCTCGTGCTTTGAGAAACATCGACTCACCGGGTCCCTTCACCCATCTGCCGCCACTCGCGACCTCGGCGTCGCCGGGCACTTCCCAGTACGCTTCGAATCCGCGGAAGTGATCCACACGAATCTGGTCGTAAAGTTCCAGCGAACCGCGAATTCGCTCGATCCACCAGCTATAGCCGTCCCGTGCCATGACTTCCCAGCGGTACAGCGGGTTTCCCCAAAGCTGCCCCGTCACACTGAAATAATCCGGAGGCACCCCCGCAACTACCTCGGGCCGACCATCCGCTTTCAGGGCGAACAGGTCCTGATGCGACCAGACATCCGCCGAGTCATGAGCGACGAAGATCGGGATATCGCCAATGATTTGTATGCCGAGGCTGTTCGCATAGTGCTTAAGTGACTTCCACTGTCGAAAGAACTCGTACTGCACGAACGTCTCGTAGGCGACCTCGTCGACCAGTTTTGCACGCCACTCCGCAAGCGCCTTTGGCTCTCGTCGGCGTACGGCTGGATCCCATTGATGCCAGGCCTGCCCGCCATGCGCCGTCTTCAGGGCACGGAACAAGGTGTAGTCGTCGAGCCAGTAACTGTGCCGCTTCGCAAACGACGCCAATTCGTGGTTCGTTTGCGTCCCCGAGCCCTGCTTTTGGACGTTTTGAAATGCACTTCGCAGGCACGCGGTGCGAAACTCGACTACCCCATCGAAGTCGATCTTATCCGTCGGCAGGCCACGTCCAGGACTTAGTTCTTTGTCGGTGAGCAGGCCACGCTTTTTGAGATCTTGCAAGTCGACCAGTAACGGATTGCCGGCGAAGGCCGAATAGCACTGGTAAGGGGAATTGCCGTAGCCGGTCGGCCCCAGCGGCAGAACTTGCCAGACACCCTGGCCGGTCCGTTTCAGAAAGTCCACGAAGCGGACGGAAGATTCGCCGAAATCTCCGATTCCCAGTTCCGATGGCAGCGAAGTGACGTGCAGCAATACGCCAGACTTGCGAGCATTCGACATAGGCAGCCTTGCAGAAGCAGAAAGTTCCATCATGGGCAGGCGTGCCGCGACGACCGTCGCACGCCGAAGTCGTCTTTGCTTCGGTTCATGTGAGTATGCCCCGACAGCAAACGTCGGACCGACCTCAGACCGAAGGCGGCGTCGTACGAGCCGAAGCAACCGCGTCGGGTGAAAAACTCGCGTCGCGCGGCAGTCTCTCGCCTGCTTCCAAATCTCTGTGGTGCCCAGTGTAGCGGCGATCTGATGCCTGGGCAGCCGACCATGTAGTCGCGTGACCAACGGTTTGCATTGCGTCGTTAAGGCAAAGCGCAGATGACGCAGTAGCTCGGTACTACGATTGGGAGCCCGTTATGATCGAAGTGGAGTGGGCCCATCATCGTCAAAAGTTGAATCGGGCACTGACGCCAAGCCTCGCTGGCGCGTAGAACTTCGAATAGCTTGGCCCTCCGGCTTCGGCTCCATATTTTTTTGCAGGCCGTGGCGTCGTTTGGCACCTCGTTTGCTTTAAATGGGCCCAAACTTCACGGGAAAGGCTGCAGCTCGACGCAAGTCGAAACATCTTTTTCATCTCGGTCGGTTCGATTACGCCGCGGCAGCCTGTCGGACGCCTGCGGTTATGGTTGGCGGCGCCAGGCCGCTGCAAGGAAAGGCAACTATGCGAGTTTGGCCAGGAAAGTCGTATCCACTAGGCGCCACATGGGACGGAGCGGGGGTAAACTTTGCCCTCTTTTCGGAGCACGCGACAAAGGTCGAACTCTGTCTCTTCGATTCCGTCGATTCCACCAAAGAGGCGCAGCGGATTGTCATGCCCGAGCACACCGATCAGGTGTGGCACGCTTACCTGCCCGATTGTCTCCCGGGGCAGCTGTATGGATTCCGTGTGCATGGGCCGAATGAACCGGCCGCGGGACATCGCTTTAACCCCAACAAAGTCCTTCTCGATCCCTATGCCAAGGACATCGCCCGGGATGTCCGTTGGGACGATTCCCTGTTCGGCTACAAAATTGGTGATCCGGGCGCGGACCTGTCCTTCGATGAGCGCGACAGCGCCGCGTTTTGCCCGCTCGCGAAGGTGGTCGACACGGCCTTCACTTGGGGGGACGACCGCCCACCGCGTACCCCTTGGCATAAGACGCTCATCTACGAGTTGCACATCAAAGGGCTCACGAAGCAGCATCCCGAGGTGCCCGAAAAACTTCGCGGAACTTATGCGGGTGTGGGAACCGAGCCCATCATTCGTCATCTGCTTGGCCTTGGTGTGACAGCCGTCGAGTTGATGCCCGTTCATTACTTTCTCAAAGACCGACATTTGGTCGAGAAGGGGCTGACGAATTACTGGGGTTACAACACGCTGGGATACTTCGCTTGCGAGCCCGGATATGTCGCCGACCAGAACGAATTGAGCGCCGTCCACCAGTTCAAAATGATGGTGCGCTCGCTGCATGCGGCCGGGATCGAGGTCATTCTCGACGTGGTTTACAACCACACCGCCGAAGGCAATCAGATGGGGCCGATGCTCTCGATGCGCGGCATCGATAACGCGTCGTACTATCGCTTGGCTCCTGATCCGCGCTACTACATGGATTTCACCGGTTGCGGCAATACGCTTAACATGCAGCATCCGCGCGTGCTGCAGTTGATTATGGACAGCCTGCGGTACTGGGTGCTCGAAATGCACGTCGACGGGTTCCGCTTCGACCTGGCGAGCACGCTGGCTCGCGAACTGTTCGAAGTGAATCGGCTGGGTGCGTTCTTCGATATCATCCATCAAGACCCGGTGCTCTCTCAGGTCAAGCTGATCGCCGAGCCTTGGGACGTCGGTCCCGGCGGCTATCAAGTGGGCAATTTCCCGGTGTTGTGGACCGAGTGGAACGGGAAGTATCGCGATACTGTCCGGCGATTCTGGAAGGGGGATGGCGACACGATGTCGGAGTTCGCCACCCGTCTTGCCGGCAGCAGCGACTTGTACCAGTGGACCGGCCGTGCGCCGTACGCCAGTATCAATTTCATCACCTGCCACGACGGTTTCTCGTTGCAGGACCTCGTCAGCTACAACGAGAAGCACAACGAGGCCAACAAAGAAGACAATCGCGACGGCGCAAATGACAACAACAGTTGGAACTGTGGCGCGGAAGGGCCCACCGACGATGCAGAGATCAAAGCCCTTCGCGAGCGCCAGAAGCGAAACCTGATTGCGACACTGTTCTTCTCGCAAGGCGTGCCGATGATGCTCGCTGGCGACGAATTAAGTCAGACCCAGCAAGGCAACAACAACACCTATTGCCAGGATAGCGAACTCACCTGGCTCAACTGGGAACTAAATGAGGAGCAGCAGCAGTTCCTGTCGTTTGTCCAGCACGTTAGCCGGGTCTGGCGAGAACAGCCAGTGTTTCAGCGGCGGCGATTCTTCATTGGTCGCAAGATTCGTGGTCAAGATATCAAGGACATTTCATGGTTCAGCCCTTCAGGCGAAGAGATGTCCGATGATGACTGGAATGCCGGCTTTAGCAAATGCGTTGGCGTACGTCTGGCTGGTGATTTGATCGGCGAACTCGACGATCACGGCGAACCAATTATCGGCGAAACCATGCTCCTGCTGCTGAACGCTCACCACGAGCAGATTGAGTTTGCCTTGCCGGTTACCAAGGCGGGTCACCACTGGGAGCGGGTGCTGGACACCGCCGACCTCAGCAGCGACGTCGTAGCCATCGCGGGCGGCAAGCAGTATCCGCTTGCGGGTCGTTCGCTCGTCGTCTTGCATACGCGTGAATTGCAAGAAGCTGGACAAGCGATCTCGTCGCTGGAGGCACAGTCGCTTCGCAAAGCGCAACGAGCATCAGTGAATCCGGCTTCAGCTCTTGCACCGGCACAAGCTCTGCCGGCGGCATTACCGAGGGGTTGATTCGACGAGCCGTAGGTGAAGCTTCGAATCGAGCGTGGTGCTCGAGAGCCCACGCTGCGATTCTGCGCAAGGTGATGTCCAAGGAGTAGTCTGTGTATGGAGGTACAACGTCGATTGGCGATGGGCGCCGAGCCCATGTCTGGTGGTGGCGTACACTTTCGTGTTTGGGCGCCCCGGCGTCGTGCCGTCAAGGTCGTGCTTGGCGCAAAGAAGGAGCAAATCGAGCCCCTTCAAGCATCTGGCGACGGCTACTTTGAGGGACTCATCGCAAAGGCCGATGTCGGCGACCTCTACTGGCTGCGCTTGGACGACTCCGGCGACTTTCCCGATCCGGCATCTCGTTTTCAGCCGGAGGGCCCACACGGACCTTCACAAATCATCGACTCTGGCCATTTTCAATGGACCGACGCGCAATGGCGAGGTCCATCGCTTAATGGTCAGGTGATCTACGAGATGCATATTGGTACCTTCACGCAGGAAGGGACATGGGAAACTGCGATTCGCGAGTTACCGGCGCTCGCTGAGACTGGAATCACCGTCTTGGAGGTCATGCCCGTAGCGGATTTTCCGGGAAAGTTTGGCTGGGGATACGACGGAGTGGCGCTGTTCGCACCCACGCGATTGTATGGCAAGCCGGACGATTTTCGTCGGTTTGTCAACGAAGCCCATCGGCTGAACATGGGCGTGATCTTGGACGTGGTCTACAACCATCTCGGTCCCGATGGAAACTACTTGCGCGAGTTCTCGGAGAATTACTTCACGAAGAAATATCCGAACGAGTGGGGAGATGCGATCAATTTCGACGGCGAGCAAGCGAAGCAAGTCCGAGAATTCTTCGTCAGCAATGCCGGCTATTGGATCGACGAGTACCATCTCGACGGCCTGCGGCTGGATGCGACGCAGCAAATGTTTGACGACTCGTCGCCACATATCCTGGTCGAAATCGGTAAACGAGTGCGCGAAAAAGCCGGCCGTCGTGGAACGTTGCTCGTCACAGAAAATGAGTGCCAACACGCTCGCATTGTTCGGCCGGTAGAGCAGGGAGGGTACGGACTCGACGGCCTGTGGAATGATGATTTTCACCACTCGGCACGTGTAGTGCTAACTGGCAAGAACGACGCGTACTACACCGACTATCTGGGCAGCCCACAGGAGTTTATCTCGGCAGCGAAATGGGGCTATCTCTATCAGGGTCAATGGTACAAGTGGCAAAAAAAGCGACGCGGAAGGGCGGCCCTTGATCTGCAACCGGCGCAGTTCATCAACTATATCGAAAATCACGACCAGATTGCCAACAGCGGCCGCGGTGAGCGACTGCATACGCTTTCCTGCGCAGGCAGGCATCGCGCGATCACCGCGCTGCTGCTGCTGAGCCCCGGCACGCCAATGCTGTTTCAAGGACAGGAGTTTGCCGCGTCATCTCCTTTCTTTTACTTCGCCGATCACAATCCTGAACTGGCGGCGCTCGTCAGCAAAGGGCGGCGGGAATTCCTCAGCCAATTCCGAGACCTAGCGCTGCCCGAGATGCAGGAGCAATTGCCCGACCCAAGTGACGAACGAACATTCGTCCGCAGCAAACTGGATCCGCAGGAGCGAGTTCGTCACGCGAAGCAGTGGCAGTTGCACAAGGACCTACTGCGTCTGCGTCGGGAGGATAGCGTGCTAGGTCTGCAGCGTCGACGCGGCGTAGACGGCGCTGTTCTCAGCGAGAATTGCTTCGTTTTGCGCTATTTCGCCGACGATGGGCACGATCGGTTGCTCGTCGTCAATTTGGGCCCTGACTTGCACCTAAACCCCGCCCCGGAACCACTCCTGGCTCCGCCGGACGATGCTCAATGGGAGATTCTTTGGAGTAGTGACGACGTGAAGTATGGCGGGTGTGGCACACCACCGCTGGATACCGACGACAATTGGCGCATCCCTGGCGAGGCGGCCGTTGTGCTCCAGCCGGCGCCGCACGAACATCAGACCTGTTGATGGATGGACTCATGACTTCGACCTCTGGACTTACTGATCATCAACAATCCATTCCTTCGGATTCTCTCAGCCAGCAGCCGTTCAACGATTGGGTTCTGCGGATGCCGTGGCGGGGATCGGAAGGGGCGAAACAGACGGAATCACTGATCACTCGAGAGTGGCTCGTTACCAACGGTCTAGGGGGCTATGCTTCCGGGACGGTCTCGGGAGTGGCTTCGAGGCGCTATCACAGCCTTCTGTGTGCTGCGCTGCCGTCGCCTCTTGGTCGCCGAGTGATGCTTAACCACCTGTCCGAACTCCTTCGCCTTCCCGATGGGAAAACACTGCTGATCGGCGGCGAAGAGCGGGGCGGTCAACTCGATCTGCACGGGGCCGATCTACTCGCCGAGTTTCGCCTCGACCATGGCCTGCCGGTGTGGCGCTACGAATTTGACGACTATGTCCTCGAAAAACGGGTTCTGCTGCCGCATATGCAGAACACCGTCCACGTAACGTATCAGTTGCTGCAGGGCTCAGGTCCGCTGCGATTGAAGCTGCGACCGTCGCTTCATTTTCGCGCACACGAGGCCCCCGTGAGCGCTCCAAACTCCGGACCGTTTCCTATCGAGTGGAATAATCAGCGACTCGAAATCTGTTCCAGCCCGCCGCTGCCGCCGCTGCGGCTCTATGTCCACGGCGGACGCGTTGCCTTCACGCTTGACAGCACTTTACTCCCAAGCGTGTTGTACCGAGTTGAAGAGAGCCGCGGGTACGACGCCGTGGGAGACTTGTGGAGCCCGGGATACTACCGCGTGGACCTCTCGCAAGGTCAGCCGGCGACGTTCGTCTCCTCCACGGAATCGTGGGAAACGATCATGGCGATCAGCCCGCGCGAGGCCCTCGAACTTGAGCGGGCCCGCCGCACCCGGTTGATCGCGATCGCCGATCCAGCCGTGCAAGCTGGGCCCCCCAGTGAATTGGTATTGGCTGCCGACCAGTTTCTGATCACCCCGGCAGGGCGTGTGGAGGATGCCGCTCGCACCCGGGCTGCCGGTGATGAAGTGCGAACAGTAATCGCCGGCTATCACTGGTTCACCGATTGGGGCCGCGACACGATGATCAGCCTTGAGGGACTGACCATCACGACAGGGCGTCACACCGAAGCCGGCTACATCCTGCGAACGTTCGGCCAGTACATTCGCGACGGTTTGCTGCCGAACCTCTTCCCCGAAGGCGAGAAGGAGGGGCTCTATCACACCGCCGACGCAACGTTTTGGTTCTTTCACGCGATCAGCAAGTACGTACAAGCGACGGGCGACCGTGTGACGCTCCGGCAGTTGCTGCCGAAGCTGAAAAACATCGTCGAACACCACGTGCGCGGCACGCATTACGGCATCGGTGTCGATCCGGGTGATGGACTCGTTCGCCAAGGGAAGGAAGGATATCAGCTCACCTGGATGGACGCGAAGGTCGGTGACTGGGTCGTCACACCCCGCCGAGGCAAGGCTGTAGAGATCAACGCTCTGTGGTACAACGCTCTGCGACTGCTCGAAAATTGGCTGCGTGAAGAGAACGATGCCGCCGGCGCCGAGGAAGTGGCGGTACTTGCCAGTCGAGCCCACGAATCGTTCAATCGCCGGTTCTGGTACGAGAAAGGCAACCATCTCTACGACGTAATCGATGGCGAGAACGGGGACGACGCGGCCATTCGTCCCAACCAGTTGTTTTCTTTCTCGCTCGAGCATCCGGTCCTGGACCCAACACGGTGGAAGGCCGTGTTAGAGATTTGCGAGCAGAAGCTGCTGACGCCAGTTGGCCTGCGGTCACTGGCTCCGGGGCATGCGGATTACAAGGCGAAGTACTACGGTGATCTGCGAGCCCGGGACGCTGCCTATCATCAAGGGACCGTTTGGGGCTGGTTGATCGGGCCTTTCATCGATGCCTGGCTACGAGTGCACCCAGGCGAAGAGCAGGCGGCGAGGAAGTATTTGAGCGGCTTCGTCGACCATCTCGGCGAAGCGTGCATCGGCTCGATTAGTGAGATCTTCGACGCCGAGGCACCATACTATCCGCGCGGCTGCATCGCACAGGCTTGGAGTGTCGCCGAAGTGCTGCGCTGCTGGGCTCGAACGGCGGATCGAACGCAGAAATCGCGGTAAGACGCCTAATTCACCACAAAGGCAACTCTCATGTTCGGCAATCGCGGAAGCTCGTCGTGGAAGATTCGGCTGCTGATTGCGGCCGTCATCGCCGGTATCTCGCTCATCAGCTACTTTTCGCGGTCGGATAAGAATCCCGTCACCGGAGAAAGCCAGAGAGTCGCATTGTCACGCGACGAGGAGATCGCCCTTGGGCTGCAGGCAACGCCCGAACTTACACAGCAGTATCGGGGCTTGCACCCCAGCGCGGATGCTCAGGCCAATGTTGACAAGGTAGGCACGCGACTGCTCGCGGGTCTGCAGCGGCAGTTAGCAGAGCAGGGGAGGGAGAACCCGTATCCGTTCGAGTTCCATCTGCTTCGCGATGATCAAACGGTGAATGCTTTTGCGCTGCCCGGCGGCCAGGTTTTCATAACGGCTGCCCTTTATGAGCGTTTGCAGACCGAAGGGCAACTGGCCGGCGTGCTAGGGCATGAGATCGGCCACGTCCTCTCTCGACACGGTGCACAGCAGCTTGCAAAACAACAACTCACCCAGGGCCTTGCCGGGGCCGCGGGTGTGGCTGGCGGCGATTACGACAGTGCTCGGATGGCTCAGGCCGTAGGTGCGCTCGTCAATTTGAAGTATGGACGCGAGGCGGAACTGGAATCCGATCGCTGGGGAGTGAGACTGATGGCCGCCTCAGGCTATGATCCGAATGCCATGATCGGCGTGATGAAAATCCTCGAAGAGGCGAGCGGATCGGGCGGTCAGCCCGAGTTCCTTAGTTCGCACCCAAAGCCGGCTAACCGCGTCGCTTACATTGAAGACCTGCTTCAAAAGGAATTTCCGGACGGCGTCCCCACCGGGCTCGAACCCTGATCGGGCAAACTGAGGCAACCAGCACTGTATGTCGAGCGGCCAACCTTTTAGCGAAGCGAATCTCTTCAGCGCGCCGATTCGCAACCTTGGGCTCGCGATTGCTGGCACTCGGCTCGAACCAATCATCGCCGCTTTCGAGCAGGAACTGCAGCAGAAGGGGATTGTTCGGCTGAAGGCAAAATTTCACCTTTCGACCGAGTGGGGTGTTCCGTTCGATACGGTCGTAATCGGGATCCCGTTCTATCTCGCTCGGCCAGAACTCGTGGAATTGCATGGCGAGCACGTGGGACACATCGAAGGCTTTAACGCGGGGGACATCCTCCGCTACCTTCGTCATGAGATGGGCCATGTCGTCAACTACGCGTACAAGCTCTATGAGGATGAGGACTGGGTAAAAATCTTTGGCTCCATCACGCAGCCATACCTTGAAGATTATCGACCTCAGCCGTTCAGCAGGCGATTTGTGCGACATCTGCCCGGCTGGTATGCCCAAAAACATCCGGACGAGGACTGGTCGGAGACGTTCGCAGTTTGGATGACACCGGGCAAAGATTGGCGGAACGATTATCGGAACTGGCCGACAGCACTCGCCAAGCTCGAGTACTGCGAGCGAATGATGCAGCGAGTGAATCAGCAGGACCCAATCGTCACGGCCACCGAGCTCGACGAGGACGTCGGGGAGCTGAACTACTCGATCCAGCAGTACTACAAAGACTATGCGCCTAGCATCGATGAGCCGAAACCAGGCCTCGACGGCGCCTTGCGCGCCATCTTTGAGGACCTCTCGAGCTATGAGGATCGCGCCGCGGTCGCCGAGTCGAAACCGGCCGCCGCACTAATCCGCCGCCTGGAGCGGCAGTTGATGGCCGATGTTTTTCAGTGGACGGGGCATTTTCCCGAGCGGACGCGCAGTTTGCTTCGTCACCTGGCACGCCGAGCGGAGGATCTGCAGCAGGTCTATCCGCGAGACAAGGAACTGCAAGCGAGCATCGCGTTTACGATCTTTGTGACTTCGCTGGCGATGAACCATGTTCATCGCGGCGAATATTTTCCAGAGCCTACTCCAGCGCCGCCGGCCGAACCGAAGGTACCCGGGATCAAGGCCGAGAAACCTGAGAAGACCGGCAATTCCTAGGATATGTCGCGCCCGATACGGGCAGCTACCTCTTCAAAGGGTTCCTCCGCCGCTCCATAGCCAGCTCCGCGATGCGATTGACCAGATCGCCGTACTCGATACCGGCTGCCTTGGCCGCCGTGGCAAATTCGCTTGTCTTCTCCAGGTAGCAACTTGCATTCACCTCAATAACGTAGATCTCGCCGCTCTCCGTCAAACGCATGTCGATCCGCCCATAATCTCGGACGCGAAGCGCCCGGTAAGCATCGACGGCTGCCTTTTGCAATTTGGCCTTTAGTTCGGGCTCCAGATCTGGCAGAACCGCCTTAGTGCCTTTGAACTCGACGCTGTCCTCGTCGAACTTCGCTTTGTTGTCCAGAATCCGAGGGCTGCCATCCGGCAAGCCGGAGAAGTCCATCTCGATCGGAGGGAAAGCGGTCAACTCCAGATTGCCAAGCACACCGACGTAAAACTCGCGGCCTTCAATGAATTCTTCTGCGAGAGCGGTATCGCCGAATTCTTTTTGTATGTGGAGCACTCGCTCCATCAGCTGCTGCGTGTTGCGAACGAGTGACTTTCCATCGATCCCGAGCGACGCATCCGAACGCAGCGGTTTGACGAACAGCGGCATCCGCAATCGACCGCCTGTCTCGAATTCCGCATTCGGGGCGAATGCCGCAAAGTCGGGGTAGAGTACCTGCTCGTAAGCGAGCAACTTCTTGGAGAGTGCTTTGTCTTCTTGCAGATAAAGTTCGCCCGGTCCGCCGCCCGTGTAGGGGATTTCCAACAAATCGAGAACCCCAGCCACGCCCATCAGGCCGCCGATAATCTCATCGCCGAACGATTCGACAAGGTTGAAGACAAGATCGGGCTTCGACTTCTGCAAGCCGCTCACCATCTGGATAATATCGCGCTGCACGGTCTGAACCGTCGTTTCGTGTCCCTTCGCGCGCAATGCTTCGCCGACGTGGTCCACCACAATATCGGGCTTGTCGAGAGTTGGCTCCTGATAAGCGAGGATCGTTATTTTCATTTGGCGCCTGGGCGTATCGTGGGCGAAGTCCGAGACCGTGCATCGGATAGGCAAAGGGCGTGCCACTTGAGACGCCGAGTCTCCGTCGCTCCGGCGCTCGGGTGGGAGATTGGGCCGGAGTCGTAAATCGGCCCAAATAGATACTTACCTGCTCCTTTGGTTCGGCAATGGCAAAGGAAGCCCAAGAACAGCCCGGGCCGCTACGCTCATCTTGTCCATGAACCTAAGACGGAGCTTCTGCGATAGCACGGCCTTCAAGTCGCTACGAATCAACAGTAACAGTCGAAAGTAGCGGCCATACATCAGGTCGAAGACCCGCCGCGGAGGACCACTCAGAAACTGACGCAATCCGGCTGCCGACTGGTAATAACGCGTTGCCCGTTCCGCTTCGAAGTTCAGAAACTGGCAGACTCGTTCGATATGCGCCCGATCGAACAGGTCCTCAGCGTCGCAGTGAAACCTTCGAAGGTCTTCGCGAGGCAAGTACAGTCGTCCTAGCTGGGCGTCTTCGTGGACATCCCGCAGAACGTTCGTCAACTGAAATGCGATGCCGCAATCCACTGCAGGCTGGCGAGCCTCCGCAGCGGAAACTTTCCAGATGGGCAGGCAAGCAAGCCCGACCGCCGAAGCGACATGATGGCAGTAGTGCTCCAGCTGATCGAAGGTCTCGAATCCCTCGTGGTCGAGATCCATTCGCACACCGGCTGCAATGTCACGAAAATGCTTCGCAGGGACGGAAAACCGTTCAATCGTGTCCACTACAGCAGGCATGAGGGCGCCCGACGGCCGACCGGAAAGCGCGGTTTCGAATTCATCCGAAAACCGCTCGATCTCCGCCCGGCGTTCGGCGACTGGCTTCACGCTGTCGGCAAGGTCGTCGACTTCGCGAGCAAATGCGTAGAGGGCATACATGCCCCGCCGCTGGGATTTCGGCAGCAACCAAAACGCCAGCGAAAAATTCGAGCCCGAGCGTCGAACCACCTGCCGGCAGTAGCGATAGCTTGTTTCAGCCAGAGCGTGGTTCGTCGTCATCCGTGGAAGGGAGTGCAGGAGCCAAGCCGATTGCGGAAGAATGCTTCTCAGGAGGGTAAGAAGCTGCCCTAAGATACCCCGACGTCTCTGCAACGCCTATATGCGGACGGTGAACCAGCTCGATTGACACGCATGTACTGGGCCAGCCTTAGCGAGCGAAGCGAGTCGCAAACCAGGCTTTCGACAGCAGGTGCAGTTTGGCGAGCTTACCGACGGTGGGCCGGCTAGACCAGACATCAAACTTTTGTCGCTGAATTGCCTGCAGGATCTTCAGGCCACCATCGATGAAAAGCCGCACGGGCAATCGCAAATCTTTCGACACCCGTCCGACCAGCGCTTCACCCGCCTGGAGGTAGTTTGCGGCCTGGTTGCACTCGAACCGAAGCAAGTGTCGCAGACGATCATTGGCGGGCCCAACCAGTTCCTCAGCGGCGACGTCAAAATCCCGTAGATCTTCGAGCGGGATGTAAATGCGTCCGATGGCGAAATCGCGTCGCACGTCCTGCCAGAAATTGGCGAGTTGCAGGCCAGTGCAGATGGAGTCGGACAGCACGACATTCTCGTCGTTGTAGCTGCGACCAAGCTTGAGCACGATCCGGCCGACCGGATTCGCCGAGTAACGGCAGTAGTCGAGCAACTGCTCAAACGACTCGTAACGCGATTGCTGCTGATCGCGGCGAAAAGCAGTCAGCAGATCGAGAAACGGTTCCTCGGTCAGTTCAAACTCGCCCATGGTTTGAGCGAGAGCGACGAACACAGGGTGGCGGGCCTCGCCGCGCGTCGCTCGCCTCAGCGATTGCTCCCACCAGTCGAGCAGTTCAAGCGAATGCGACCGATCGTGGGTCTCATCGGCCAGGTCGTCAGCCCAGCGGCAGTAGGCATAGACATTGCAAAAATGCTGATGCAAGTGTCGGGGCAGAAGGCCGCTCACTACGGTGAAATTCTCATAGTGGCTTCCGGCCAGGTGACGGCAGTACGCGCGAGCCTCCGCGGAGGTAGATACGACGCTAGTGCCCGGTCCGTACTTCTGCAATTCGGCGGTTAGATCCATCAGCTTACCGAAACACCTGCAGTTGGGGTTTCGCCGATCGGAGGGTATTGGCTCCTTCGGCCGAAACGTTTGACCCGTGCAAGTAAATGGTCGTCAGCTGCGGCAGTGCGATCAACTGTGGCACGCCTACGTCGGTCACCTCGGTTCTCGAAAGCCACAGCGTTCGCAGTGACGGCATCCCCACCAAACCGGCCAGGTGGGCGTCGGTGACGTTGGTGTGGTCGAGCCCTAAGGTTTCGAGCTGTTTCAGTCCGGCGAGTTGCTTGAGGGAGTTGGGTCTCAGTTTTGCGTTCTTGAGCGACAAGTAGCGCAGATTGGTAAGCTTCTCGAGCTCCGTGAGGCCGTCGCCTCGAATCTCGATGCCTTGCAAGTAAAGGGTTGCCAAAGGCAATGTGGTGAGATGCTTCAGACCCCCATCGCTGATTTTTGTGTGATCGAGCCAGAGCAACTGCAGCTTAGGCAACTTGTTCAACTGCTTAAGGCCCTCGTCGGTTACGAGGGTTTGATCAAGGCCGATGGCTCGAAGCTGCGGAAGTTCGGGAAGTTTTGCCAGATCGTCATCGTCGATGGGCAACTGCTTCAGCGAGAGGTATTCCAGCTGTCTAAGTGCTGCGAGATGCCCGAGGCCGACGCCTGTCACCTGACTGCTGCCGAGGTACAACTTGCGCAGTTCGGTCAGCCTGGCGATCTGCTCCAAAGCATCGTCATTCAGCGGCGACTTCTCAATGCTCAGCCAGCGAACCGGTTCCAGCTCCAAGAGCAAGTCGAGACGATCTGAGCCACCGGTCCATGCCTGCGGCAAGTGGATATGGAAACCGCCGGCTTCTTCGGCGCCGGGGTTGGTCCGCCGGACGGTGCCGCCCGCTTGTTGGATCTGATCGATTGCCTCTTGCGTCCAACCCTCCTGAAGACGCGAGAGTGTCAGTTGCGCGCGGCGAGCCTGCGGCTGGCTACCGGTCGCCACTCGCTCTTCGAGCAGCGCGCGGGCTAGACGGGTTCCCGAGCGGTCTCTGAGCTGCGAAAGACGCTCGAGCACTGCCATCGCTCGAGCGCGCGTCTCGGCATCCTCGGCGTCGAGTGCTGCGACAACGGCTGGAACCGACTCGTTGCCGGCCTCGACGAGCGCATCGAACGCTCGCTGTCTTTCCCGGAAGCTCGGGCTGGCCAGAGCTTCAACGTGCGCCTGCCAGATGTCGCCGTCGCTCGTTGCCCCGGAGCCATCGGTTTGTGAGGCAACGGAGGAGGTGAACGTTGTGGTGACGAGAGTTAACAGGAGCAAGCGTGCGATCGTCTTGTTCATCGGCAGCTCTCCTTTCGCGATCTCTGCAGCCCGTCCTGTTTTTCCAGCCTTAGGCCCTGCGGTGTTCGGCTCAGTCCGACGGTGGCTGGAGGTAGGCTACAGCAGTTCGGCCTCATCTTGATAATACGGCACCGAGGCTTTCAGGCCCATCTGGGTCTGCACGTGATGGCAGAACGCCAGCGCGACGTCTTCCTCGCCGTGAGTGAAGAAAACGTGCTTCGGCTGATCGAAGTGGCTGAGCCAGCGGAGCAGGCCGGCTTGGTCCGCGTGGCCGGAGAAGCCATAGATCTGAGCGATACGCGCTTGAACCGGGTACATCTGGCCATGAATTCGTACTGGTGAGACGCCGTCCAGGATGAGCCGCCCTAGGGTGCCTTCTCCCTGATGGCCCACGAACAAAATGGTGCTTTCACGGCGCGGGAGGTTGTTACGCAGATGGTGCTTGATGCGGCCCGCGTTACACATGCCGCTGCTGGCCATGATCACACACGGCTCGCGAACTTCGTTGATTCGTTTCGACTCTTCTGCTGTGCGACACATCGTGAGGCCGGGAAATTTTAGCGGCGGCACCTTGGCGGCGATCAGTTCGTTCATGTCAGGATCGAACAGATAGGAGTGCTGGGCGAAAATACCGGTCACGTCGACGGCCATGGGACTGTCGAGAAACACCTTCATCGGCGGAATGCGATTGGACTGCACCAGGCGAGCAAAGAAGTACATCAATTCCTGGGCCCGCTCAACGGCGAACGTAGGAATGACGACGTTTCCGCCGCGGCGATGCGTGGTGTTGATGACGTCGGCAAGTTGGGTGGCGATGTCCCCCGCTTCGCGATGATTCCGGTCGCCGTAAGTGCTCTCCATGACCAGGTAATCGGCATTGGCGATGAGTGTGGGGTCGTGAATGATCGGCTTGTTCCACTGGCCGATGTCGCCGGAGAAAACCACGCGCCGAGTTCTGTCGCCTTCGGTCAGGTCGACCTCGAGCATCGCCGAGCCGAGCATGTGCCCAGCATCCTGGAAGGTGACCACAACGCCGTCCATGATCTGCGTCGGGACGCGATAGGGCACTTTCTGAAACAGCGGCAGGCAGCGATCGACGTCCTCGGTCGTGTAGAGAGGTATCTCGGGGTTGGGGCCGTGACGCCCTTCACGGCGGTGGCGTTTGGCCTTGTACTCGGCGTCTTCCATCTGGATTTCGGCCGAGTCGCGCAGCAGCACGTTCGCGAGTGCAGCGGAGGCGGCCGTGGTGAAGATCGGCCCGCGGAAGCCGTCGCGCACGAGCTTTGGAATCAGACCGGAGTGGTCGATATGCACATGCGTCAGAAGCATGGCGTCGATCTCGCGGGCGGGGATCGGCGGCTCCACCCAATTGCGGTCCTGAAACTTCCGCTCCTGGAACATGCCGCAGTCGACCAGCAGCCGCTTGCCGTTGATCTCCAGACAATAACGCGAGCCGGTGACCTGGCGATTGGCTCCCCAGAAGTGCAGTTTCAAGTAGACATCCTTTGCATCCAGCGGCGACGACGTGAGAGGCTAAGGATTATAGCCGGAACGCACGCTGACTGAGGTTGTCGCTGCCTGTCCTACGCCAGAATCTCCCGCACCACGTTGCCTGCCACGTCGGTCAGGCGGAAGTCTCTCCCGCTCATGCGGAACGTCAGCTTCGTGTGATCGAGGCCGAGCAAGTGCAGGATGGTGGCATGCAGATCGTTCACATGCACGCGCCCCTCGACCGCTTTGTGGCCGATTTCGTCGGTGGCGCCGTGAAGGGTGCCCCCTTTTACGCCGCCGCCTGCCATCCAAACGGTGAAAGCGTGCGGATTATGATCTCTGCCGGTGCCGCCGGTTTGCACAATCGGCAGTCGGCCGAATTCGCCGCCCCAAATGACCAGCGTGCTATCGAGCAGACCGCGCTGCTTCAGGTCGGCGAGCAGGGCCGCGACCGGTGTGTCGGTTTCGCCCGCAAATTGGCTGTGATTTTCTTTGATGTTGGTGTGGCCGTCCCAGCTGCGTTCGTTTTCCATTCCACCGCTGTAGATCTGCACGAAACGCACGCCCCGCTCGACGAGCCGCCGGGCCATCAGGCACTGGCGGGCGAAGTGATCGCACCGTTTTTCGCCAACACCGTACAGCTTGTGAATGTGCTCTGGCTCCTGGTCGACATCAATAGCTTCGGGCGCAGCCGACTGCATGCGATAAGCGAGTTCGAAGCTCTCAATCCGCGCCGCGAGGTCCTGTTCGTGCGGCTGCTGGGCGAGTTGATGGCGATTGAGACGGGCGAGCAGATCGAGTTGGGCTCGCTGCTGAGCGTCGCCCATTTCGGCAGGCCGTTTGAGGTTGTCGATGGCGTCGCCGCTTGGCTTGAGCCAGGTACCTTGATAGACGCTCGGCAGGAAGCCCGCCCCCCAGTTTTGCGAGTAACCCTTCGGCCGGCCGCGGCCGCGCGGAGCGGAACTTGCCACACAGGCGGGGAGATTCTGCGATTCGCTTCCCAGGCCATACGTGATCCAGGAACCTACACAAGGGAAACCCATCCGCGTCATGCCCGAGTTCATCATGAACAGGGCAGGGCTGTGATTATTCGACCCCGTGTGGCAGCCGTACATAAAGGCCATGTCGTCGACATGCTTGCCCATCTCTGGAAAGATATCCGAGACCCAGGCGCCGCATTGGCCACGCCGCTCGAACTTGAACGGCGATTTCATCACCGGGCCGACGTTACCGGTGAAGAAGCCGGTGTTCTTGTCGAAGCCTTCGAGCGGTTTGCCGTCAAGCTCGGCGAGCTTGGGCTTGTGATCCCAGGTATCGACCTGGCTGGGCCCACCGTTCATGAACAGCCAGATGACCGACTTTGCCTTGGTGGGGAAATGAGCAATCTTGGGCGCGAGTGGATTGAGCTTCGGCTCGCTCGTGGCTGCGGCCTGGGCTCGGCTGGGCGCTAAGAGGCCCTCGTCGGCCAGCAGCGCCGAGAGTGCCAGCAGGCCGGCGCCACCTCCAGCGCGGGCAAGGAGTTGGCGACGGGATAATGACGGATCGTAATTGCCGGAAGTCATACTCGCCTACTCCGCGAAGACAAACTCATTCAAACCAAACAGCACCTGGCAGAAGTCGGCCAGGGCCAGTTCGCGAGCGTTTGGCTGATTGCTTGCCTGGTAAGATTTTTCCTGCGATTCAAGGAACGCGACCGCGTCAGCCTTCTCAATCTCGTCGGGTGAGCGGCCGAGCGTCGCCCAATATGCGTCGGTCACCGCTGCTGACAGACTTTGGTTTGCGGAGGGGAGGAGCTTGGTGCCGAAGTTTCGAGCGTACTGCCGAACATTGGGATTGTTCATCAGTACCAGCGCCTGTGGGGCGATTGTTGTGGCCGGTCGGCCGCCGACGCTGACGAGGGGTTCGGGCTGATCGAACAACTGCATCGTCGGGATCAGCTTGCTGCGTTTGATCATGAAGTAGATGCTGCGGCGCTTGTGACTTTCGTCGAGCGAGCCGGGGCCGAACATCGTGCGGTCGAGCGTGCCGCTGACGGCGAGCATCTGGTCGCGGATCACTTCGGCTTCCAGCCGGCGCGGTTCAAAGCGCCACAGCAGGGTATTTTCCGGATCCAGCTTCGCATCTGCCGCATCGTATTGCGACGACTGCATGTAGACGGAGCTAGTCATCAGCAGCTTGTGCATCGGCTTCAGTCGCCACCCGCTGCGAATGAGTTCGGATGCCAGCCAATCGAGCAGTTCCGGATGGGTTGGTTTGCTCCCTTGCACACCGAAATCGTTCGGCGTCGAGACGATGCCCGTGCCGAAGTGCTGCTGCCAAAGGCGATTCACCATCACTCGCGCCAGTAACTGGCCCGCTCCCTGCTCCGTGTCGGTCATCCAGTTCGCCAGCGCTGTGCGGCGGTAGGAGAGCTTAGAACCTGCCGGCGGCTCGATTTTCCAGCGATCTGTATTCTCGCCGGCTGTGGTAAGCACCTGCAGAAAGTCGGGCCGAGCGACGCCTTGTTTCTGATCGCAGTCGCCTCGCTTGAGATAGTACGTCTCGTTGAAAAAGTCGGCGCCTTGCGTGTGATGGCGGATGGGCGTGACTCCTTCGCTGCACACCATCACCTTCTCGAGTTGCGGCTTGGGTTCCTTCGACGCGTGCTCGCGCACTGCCTGGTCGAGCTTTTGCCAACCAGTGTCGTGCTGGCGGTACCAGGCGAGCAGAGCCTGCTTCTGTGCTTCGGTGCGTCCCGCGGGCGATGTGGTAAGTGCGGCCAAGGCATCGGCAGATATGCCCTCGTGGTTCAGCGGAAGCGTTCCCTTCAGCTGGGTAAGCGACAGCCGCAGCCGGCCGATGTTGTGCTGTTTGTTGTTCTCGAACTTGAGCGTCACGGTCAGCGTCGACCCACCGTCATGATCGACGGGCGCGTCCAACTCAAACACCGCCGCATGATCCTTGCCGAACTGCGGATCGAGCGCCCAAGCCGACTTTGCGTCGCCGTCGATGGCATAGGCGACGAGCAGCCCCGGTTGCTCGAACGTGGCTTGCGGACTCTTGAGAGCAACCGCCTTCGCCTCACCACCAGAAATGGGTGCAGCCGCCACGCGCAGGTCGGTCAGGGCAATGTTGCCGTTGCTGGCTCGTCCCGGTCCGCCGGCGACGAGTGACGGATGAGCCATCGGCTCCAGCCGCAGGCCGGTGATGCCGCGGAGGGGCGTTTTGATTGTGAAAGTGTAGGCGTCGAAGTCGGCGTTTGGCCCGCCGACCAGCAGCGACCCGTCGGGCTGACGCGTGAAAGTCGCACCGCCGCTCGACTTACTTTCCGCGGGCTCAACGACAATCCACGGGGTGGCACGCATAGACTGGGCAGCCGGCGTTTGTTCCCACTCGGTCATGCGAGCTGCCAACTCGGTCTTTTCATAAGCATCACGCGCTGCGGTCAGCGGAGCATGCGCCGCATCGAACGCAGCCTTCGCCAGCTTGTACTCCGCCGGCTTGAGGTTCACATCGATGTTGCTGCGAACCGTCGTCGTGAAGATCGCCGCAAAGCGGTAGTAATCTGCCTGTGGAATTGGATCGAACTTGTGGTCGTGACAGCGAGCACAACCGACCGTCAGCCCGAGAAACGCGCTCGTGGTGGTCGACGCCATGTCGTCCAACGCGTCGTACCGCGTCCGCTCCACCTCGTTCGCCGTGATCTGTGTGGGAAACACGCCGGCGCCGAGAAAGCCGGTGGCCATCAGCGCCAGCGGATCGTCGGGCGCCAGCTCATCGCCGGCCAACTGCCAGCGAACGAACTGGTCGTACGGCATATCCTGATTGAGCGCGCGAATGACGAAATCGCGGTAGTGATAGGCGTGAGGCCGATCATAATCCTGCTCAAACCCGTGGCTCTCCGCGAAGCGCGCCACGTCGAGCCAGTGGCGCCCCCAGCGCTCGCCGTAGTGCGGGCTGTCGAGCAGGCGGTCCAGCAACTTACCGTACGCCTCTGGATCGGGGTCTGCAACGAAACGTTCCACTTCTTCGCGCGTCGGTGGGAGCCCAATCAGGTCGAGATAAGCCCGCCGAAAGAGCGTGGCCCGTTCTGCTGGTTGATTTGGGGTGAGTCCATTCTCGCGCTGCTTATCGAGGACGAAAGCATCGACCGGTGTTCGTACCCACGAACCCCCATCGGCGCTAACCGCTGGGGGGCCCGCAGCGCGGAGCGGTTGAAACGCCCAGAACTCACGCGCTTTCGGATCGATTCGATTGTCGACCCATGAATCCGGATCGCGCGGGTTATCGACGAGCGGCCGATCGTAGGGTGCTCCCAGGTCGATCCACTGAGCAATGGCGGCGATGGTCTCGTTGGAGAGCTTGTCGCCCCCTTCCGGCATCTCCGGTTTTTCTTTGTGTTGAATCAGGCGAAGCAAGTGACTGTCGGCCGACTTCCCAGCGACGATCGCCGGCCCTTCCGCGCCGCCGCGGAGCAAGCCCTTGCGGGTTGCCAGATCGAACTGCGATTCCACCTCGGCTCCACCGTGGCAATCGACGCACGCTTCGATCAGTACACCGCGCACGGTTGCCTTGAAGAGCTTCAACCCCTCTTGCATCTTCTCGACGTGCGCGGGGTCGAACTCCGGCTTGGGCTCCGCCGCTTGGGCGACTTCCTCAGCCGCCATTGCCGCTGGCGGCGGCAGTAGCACGCCAGCCCAACTACCAAGCAGCAGCGGTGTGAATGTCGCCAACAGCAGCCGATGCATCATGGCAGGCGCTTTCGGAGAGATGCCAGGGAGGGTAGGTGACACTAAGCTACGGCGGGAACTGCGCGGGCCGCCAACCGATTCTGCCAGTTCAAGCATCACACTCGACACTGTTGCGGCGGGCCATCCCATTCTAAAGTAAAGCTTTAGCCGTCGCTACTTTATTGTGTCAGCGGGCTGACCTATGGGCGATCTGCAAAGTCCTCGGCTGATGTACTTCAAAGGCGGTTTGCTGCTGGCGATCGGCTGCCTGGCGACGCTCATTCTGCTACTGGAGCATCGCAGCCTGCGGTTTGCACTGCTGCTCGCCGTGGCGATCTGGTCCTTCGCCCGCGCCTACTATTTCGCTTTTTACGTGATTGAGCATTACATCGACCCCGGCTACCGTTACGCCGGTTTGTCGTCGTTTTCCCGCTACCTGATCGCAGGCAGGCGACCGGCGGAAGCGACGATGCCGTGGCGGCGCGAGGACACGCAGTAAATCCTCGCCAGTTGGAAGCGGACCTAGCGTTCCTTCACCAGGGGCCGAATCACCAGCATGTTCATTCCGTTGCCGCTCACTCGCGGCTTCAGCGAAAGTTTGCCGTCGATCGTCACTGCAACTTTCGCAACATTCGTTTTCTGAAGCTTCGACAACCGCTCGATCTCGTCGACATCGGCCTTCGGCAGACCGGGGTGGTTGTCGTTTGCCGCAAAGATCAGCCGGGCGACCATCTTTTTGGCAGACTCGCGAACTCGCTCATCGCTGGCCGATTCGGCGAGCGCCGCCACGCTTGATAGCACCGCAAACTGCTCAGCCGGAGTTCGCTTCTCGATCTCGGCGAGGGCCGCTAACTGCTCCGTGGCGTCGGTAGAAGAAAGACGCTTCACGACAGCCTCGGGCGCCTCGCCCGCTGGCGTAGCAACGCTCTGCCGCTGACGAAGCTCGCAGGCCTTGGCAAAGTAGCTGTTATGTACCCGGTCGAAACGGTATTCCGTTAGCTCCGCTTGATCTCCACGTTTCAGGCCAACCTCGCTAAGTTCCAGCTCAATCTCGAACTCCGCGTCGGAGCGCGACTGCGTGTCCTCGCTGTGATGCGCGAACAGAGCGACGCGAATCGTCCCCCGCTCATCGCGGGAAGCGAACCCAGTGACGACGTGGCCGGCAACCGTCGTGCGCGGCAGCGGCCAATATTCGTCCCCGAGGTCAGAGAGCAGATTCAGAACGTGGAAGGTTGGATAGGGCACGGTCACCGTTCGGTCGGCCCGGCCGTCGCTGTTGTCGTCACGGTTCAGAATACGTGTGACTGCGTTTACCCCCGACAGATCGGCTGGCGGCCGCCAGACGGTGAGTAGCGTTTCGCCAAAGGCGTAACGCGGGTCTTTCTCCGCCTGTGCGAGCTGCCGGGAGACCACTTCCGTGCACCAGGTGGGAAAGTAGCCATTCCCCAGGTAGCTGTCGGCGGCGGCCTCGTCCGGAGGCAGGCTCCATTCCGGGCAGGCCTCATGGGAATTGACCCACAGATCGGCGAAGTATTCGGCATCCAGTTCCAGTGCCAGTTCTTTAGCTCGCGCTAGTTTGGCGGCCATGACTTTGGCGTCGTTATAAGCATGCACCGAGACGAAATTGCAAGGTGCCCCTTTGCCGCCGCTCGCCCGGCAAAGTTCCTCTACGCGTCGCGACCGCTTGCCATCGAGACGTTTATCCGCGAAAGCGGCGTTCTTTGAGAGAGCCCCTTTTGCTTCGGCTGTGGGTGAACAATGTGCGAGGAACTCGCTGAGGCGAAGATTGGTTCCAAAGATGCCGCCCAGTTCCAATCCGCCGACGAAAACTTTGCTCGAATCGTAGCCCCGATCTTCGAAGGCACGGAGGATCGCGTCGGTCGTGTAGTCGTAGAAGGTCTGCAACTCGTCCCAGCTGGCGCGCCAGAAGAAGGCTCCGAGGTCTGGCTCGTTGAAGACGCTCCAGGTGAATGTGAGCGACTCTTCGCCGTAGCGGTCGATTACATGGCCGGCCATTTCCTTAGCCACGGAGTGCCACTGGGCGTAGTCCTTGACCGTCGTCCAGCTGCGGCCGTCGCGAGCCAGGTCGCCCGGCGCATCGGCGAAGTTGACGAACAGTCGTCGGCCATGCTTGCGATGGAGCAAATCCCACTCCTTGTCGAGCCGCCCAAGTAGTAACAAGGTGTTCCATGAGGGGCAAACTTGCGGAGGTAGCAACCACCCGGCGGGAAGAGACCAGGAGCATCCGGGTTCTCTTTGGTCGGCAGTGGTCCCTGATAGTCGACCTTCCAGCCGTCCTTGGGGGCATCGACTTTCGACACCAAGACGGTGCGGGCCTCGTCGTCAACTTCAATCACCTTAGCGCGTGCATCGCTGATGCCGTCCGCAATGAGCACCTCATCGCCTGTGTGGTAATCGGGCGAAAGGGGCCGGTCGCTCTCGATGCCATATTGCTCGTGCCCGAAGAAATCTTCGAGCTTCAGTAGCGTGCCGCCGACATGTTGCTCGAGCGACACGATGCGGCGTGTCTCGCGTTCCCGCACGATGTTCGGCAGTCGCTGGGCGAGGATCCCAGGCAACCGATACTCGAATCCGGTCATCCAGAAGTCGCGTTGATAGCTCCAGGCACGGGGATGTTCCTGGCGGGCTTCGTCCATGAGGGCATAGGTAGGACCGAATTGCTCGTCGGTGGTGCAGAACACGACATTGCAAATACCGGAGAAGAATTTGCCTCGCCAATGCACGGGCTTCTTAGCGAACTCGATCGCGAGCGGCACTCGATGCAGGCTGGCCGCTTCCTCCGTGGTAAAGGACCAGCGAATCTTGCTGGGCTTCGAGTTGTCAGTCGCTTCGGTCGCGACAACGACTTCGTACCTGGTGTTCGGCTCGAGTGGGGTGTTCGGCTCGATATAGACGACCAGTTGATCGACCTTCTCGAGCGCCGCACCGGCTCGTCCGCTGCGTGCTTGAACCCAACCGGTCGCGGGAGCGACGAACTTGCGGCCCGGCTCCAGTAGCCGAGCAACGTGCTGGCCCCCCTTCAGCAGGTCAGCGGACAAAGACCCCGGGTCGAGGCGCCCGCCGGGCCCGGTTGCTTCGAGCTCACAGTAAATACTGGTGCGTAGCGGAACGTGCTCTGCCTCGCGAAAGGGGCGCGGAGAACCGTGCGGATCGGGCCGACGCTCGACAAGGCGGAACGGTTCGGCAGACGCGAGACCAGGGCCGTAGGCGAGGCATGTTGCCATCACGAACAAGGCGGCACTAACGGGTTTCACAGATCGTGCATGAGACATCGGGTGAACCTCTCTTGCTTGCCCACTCGCCAGCCTGGAGTGTATAATATTGTTTAGTTAATGTCAAACTATGAATGAATCTCTATTAAGGTTGTGCCAAAACAAGACGGCCGCGAACTCCGAGAATTAGCGGGTCGGGTCACGACTAAGCCCCACCCATAGGAGGTATTGTGGACTTTTGCAACAACTTTTTCGCAACATGTTGCCAGCAAAACGGTTCCCACTGATTCGCGCCCGTGCGAAAGGGTTGTATACCCGTAGTGATCACTACCGGTTTCAACTCAGCGGCGTGGTAACTCCCAGCTAAAGCTGACCGACGATCGAGCAGAGCTACGCGGAGCAGGGCAAGCGTAATTTGAAGTCTTGGACACCTGGTGCAGATCAATGAAGCCCGGCGGAGGAGCATGCGGATGAATACCACAGGCAGGGTCACTCGATCGGGTTTGTTTGCGACTGTGGGGCTGCTTGTCATTGCCCATGGATTGTGGGCCGACGAGTTGCCAATCGTCGCCAAAGTCGAGGCTCAGCCCCTCAAAGCGCAGGCCCGACGGATTGTCGATGCTCTGAAGTATCTCGGCGAGCCGCTCAGCGAAGTCGAGCAAGTTGAGTTTGAGAAGGCGATTGCGGAAACCGACGACGAAGTCGCCGCCAAACAAGTGCAGCGAGTGCTCGACCGCCGTTGCCTGGCTGGCGTGAACATCAATCCTGAAAGCCGGGTGAAAGTGGCCCGCGGCGACGCTCCGGCCGAGCTTGTCGAGCACGGCTGGCGCGTGTTTCTGGTCAAGGTACATAACGAAGCCGGGGTGACTGCGCCGCTGCGTGCGAGCAGCCCCAGTTCGGCGCCACTGGTGGTTGTCTCGTCCGGATCGCCTGATCCGAAGAAATCGGTGACTCCCGCCGACGTGCCGGAGCGGTGGATGGAACTAACCACATTCGACAGCCAGCCCCTCAACAAAGCGCTTTCCGGTCTGCTGGTGGAATATCGCATCGTGCAGATCTATAGCCGGGAGCGCGGCAAGCGCGAAGCAAGCATTGCCTTCGACGTGGGGCAGGGGACGCAGGATCTCGGTTTCCGCAATGAGATTCCGGTACTCTTTGAGTGTAAACCTGCGGTGCGCGTGCGGCTGATGGTTCTGGACGATGACGGCACACCAACGACGGCCCATTTTGTGTTCAAAGACGAGCAAGGCCGAGTCTATCCGGCCCGCTCGCGACGGCTGGCGCCCGACTTTTTCTTTCACGACCAGGTATACCGGTCTGACGGTGAGGAAGTGCTGTTGCCAGCGGGTACGTACGCGGTCACCTATGGCCGCGGACCCGAGTATCGCGTCATGAAGCGGACGATCGATGTTCCGGCCGGCGCGGAGCATCGGGAACCGTTTCGGCTGAAACGGTGGATCAAGTTGGCCGACCTTGGATGGTACTCGGGTGATCATCACGTGCACGCGGCCGGCTGCTCGCACTACGAAGCCCCGACTCAAGGCGTAACGCCCGCCGACATGATGCGCCACATCGTGGGCGAAGATCTTAACGTGGGTTGCGTATTGTCTTGGGGACCGTGCTGGTATCACCAGAAGGAGTTCTTCGAGGGTCAAGTGCATAAGCTCTCGACGAAAAACTATCTGATGCGGTACGACGTCGAAGTCTCTGGCTTTCCGAGTTCGCACGCCGGGCACTTGTGCTTGCTGCGACTTAAAGAAGACGACTATCCGGGAACGACCACGATCGATGAATGGCCGAGTTGGGATTTGCCGGTGCTCAAGTGGGGGAAAGAGCAGGGTGGCGTCGTCGGATTCTCGCACAGCGGCTGGGGACTGCAGGTCGACGACGACAAGCTGCCCAGCTTCAAGATGCCGCCGTTTGATGGCATCGGAGCGAATGAGTTCGTCGTCGACGTGGTTCATGACGCCTGCGACTTCATCTCGGCTGTCGACACGCCGATCATCTGGGAGCTGAGCATCTGGTATCACACGCTCAACTGCGGTTATCGGACGCGGATCAGCGGCGAGACTGATTTTCCATGCATTTACGGCGACCGTGTGGGACTGGGGCGCATTTATGTGAAGCTCGATGACAAACAGCCGCTCACGTTTGATGACTGGGTGTTTGGCCTGCGGGATGGTCGCAGTTACTGCAGCGATGGATTGACGCACTTGCTCGATTTCCGCGTGAACGGCCTCGGCGTAGGCGAGAAGGGAGCGGCGGGGGAGCTGAGCGCACTCTCGGTCGCGAAGGGTGAGGCGCTCAAGGTGTCGGCGAAGGCGGCGGCCCTGCTCTACGATACGCCCCAAGAGGACGTGCGGAAGAAGCGGCTCGATGAAAAGCCTTACTGGCACGTCGAGCGGGCGCGGCTTGGCGATTCACGAAACATTCCCGTGGAACTCGTCGTGAACGGAGAGGCTGTGGATCGCAAGGAAGTGGCGGCGGACGGAAATCTGCAAGACATCGTTTTCGACTATCGGCCCGAACGCTCGTGCTGGGTGGCCCTGCGAGTATTTCCGGCCGCCCACACCAATCCGATCTTTGTCGAGATGGACGGACAGCCCATTCGGGCCAGTCGACGAAGCGCCGAGTGGTGCCGAAAGGCGGTGGATGTGTGCTGGGAAAAAAAGAGTCAGGCCATTCGGCCAGCCGAGAAAGAGGCTGCGGCAACTGCGTACGATGCGGCGAGATCGGCCTATGACAGGATCGTCGTGGAGTCGTTTGACGATCGCGCACAGAAGTAAGCGTCGGTTTTGTTTGGAGACTGATCAGGGTCGCGCGGTACAATAGGACGGAGCAGAACTCTAGGGCCGAGAACTTATGAAGCGCCAAGCCGCAATCGCCGGGTTATTGATGCTGGTGGCTTCGCCTGTGCTGGTGCGAGCGCAAACGCCAGTGAATCGGCCTCACGACGGGATTCAGGCGGGGCTCGATGCGTATCGGCTTGCCGAAGTGCGTCGGCGGGGGAATTTGCAGCAGCAACTCGACGTGAATGAAGGGTTGCGAGCGTGGTCGGGGCAGCCTCCCTTGTACGGCGATACGATCTGGTACCGCGATGCGGCCGGGTTCGGACCCGCCACCCCGCGCGAAGCGTGGTACGCAACTGGCGCCGGGTATGGATACGGGCCAAACCCTTGGTCCTTAGTTTCTGGGCCCGGGTGGGACGCGAGCTACGCAACTCCGTATCGCCAGCCGGTCGGACGATGGGAGGGGCAGACCGGGCCGAATCGTTGGGAGTCGCACCCAGTGTACGATCCGCCACTCACTCTTTATCGACCTTCGCCGCCAGTCGATAGCCCGTGGCTTGACCGAACGCCGTATGCGGCACCGCGGCCGGAAATCTATCTGCCCAACGACGAGTACTCAGCAGCGACAGACGCCGAGCTGCCGCCTCCCCCGCCTGCGACGACCGTAATGGACCCGAGTCCTACGGTGCCAGAACCGCTGGACGAACTGGCGGACGAGTTTGACACACCTCGGCGGGTGCGTGGGCCCGCAGAAGCGCTCGTCCCGCCGCCGGCGCCGACACCGGCCCCGCGTCGTGTGCGCGAGTTTTAAACGGCGCCTCTTAATCGATTCAAGTGAAACAGCTTACGCAGCGGGCTCGGACGGCGTAGAAGCATGAGTAAGAATGGCAAAAGTCGGGCACGCCCTCGAATTAGCCCCTTGTCGATCTGCCGAAAACTGGTAACTTTGGTTCTTTGCTCGTCGGCGAACCTTAAGATTCGATCTCGTGTCGTTTCCTAGCAACCGCCGAGCAACAACACAATTTGCCAGCCTCCTTAGCTCAACTGGCAGAGCATCTGACTCTTAATCAGAGGGTTGTTGGTTCGAGTCCAACAGGAGGCACTCATAAAGCCTTGAATCGCAACGGTTTGCGACAAGGCTTGTTTCATTTCTTGGCGTTAAGGCTGCTGCCGCGTTAGGCCGGCGTTAGGAATCGCATCAATCTCAAGCTGGAGCTTTCATGGGCGGATCGCTTGAACAGAAATGGCTCACGCCTAAACGTGCTGCGACCTTAGCCATCCTCATCGCGGTGTTCTGGTTCTGCTTGGGATACTTCGCCTGTTACCTCTCGTATTCGGGAATGCGAAGGGATGTGCAATCACTGGTCGCCTACAGTCTCGAACTTCGCAAAGAGAACGAGATGCACGTCGCCAAGTGGAACACGCTTGAGATCCTCACCGAGCGGGGGACGCGGCTGTCGCCTGATGCGGCAAGGTTGCTGCGAGAAACGGCGTCAAGCGAATACGCCGCGATAGAGGATTCATCGCAGCGAAGGATCCGAATCGAAGGCGTCAAAAGCGACATCACCGACGGTAGCCCGCGCTCCTATGCCAACTGGAAGGCAGCACTGCAGGAATTGCTTTCACGTGGCTACCTCGAGCATTCGACTGTCAGGCACGTCGGCGGTCCCTATACCGCGACCCGATATGTGCTCACCAAAGCTGGCTACCAAGCCGCCGAAGCTCAGTAGCGCAAAAACAAACCCCGCTAGGTTTTCCTGGCGGGGCGTGGTGAATCTTCATCTCAGTCTCGACTACTGGCGTCAAACACGCCCACGCAATACGGCAGCCCGCGTTCCTCAAACCTTTGCTGGCTCAGTTGTACCGCTCGGTAGATTTCCTGCAGCACCTTAAACGATGTCCTGAAGAACTTCGGCCCGGTAAGCCTCGGCGGTTTGTCGGGGCGAGTCGGATCGTACACGCCCAATTGCATTATCACGGGTAGGCTTGTCGCCTCGTCGGAATGCAGCCCGCGCTTGCGGCACAAAATCAGCTTCCCGCGAATGGGATCCGCCTCGTTGAGTTTGTCGAACTCGCGCCGCACCGCCCGCATCTTCCGGCGGTCGCCTTTGAATCCGTGAAAGATTGGGCCCATGGCAAAACGCCGACCATCCACGCTTTGCGCGAATCGGTAATGCGATGTGCAATGCGGCTTAGGGTCCGCCACAATTGCAGCGATGGCCGCGGAGTGGTCGTGCTCCGCAACTGGGGGCAGCCCGGCGCTGAACTCGCCGTCCGCCCAGTTTTCCTTGAACGCAGCGATGTAAGCCGCACGCGGGTCGGGTATCTCGACAACCCGAACAACCCGGCCGTTCTTGTAGATGTTGACGTACAGGGGCGGGAGAGTTGGACCGACGCTATTGCGGCGCGGACCTACGGTAGATAGACTTTGCACTAGCAAACTCCGACACGAGGGGTTTGTTCATGCCTCGGGGTGCTGGTAACACCGCCGAGGCGTTTTCGTAAACGGTCGCATAATACAGAAGTGAATAGCCCGGTGTCAATCACATCTGAATGAGTCAGAATTGAATGGCAATCACGGACGACCTTCGCGCAGCTATCAATGCCTCAGGCAAGTCTGCCACTGCGCTTGCCAAGGAAACCGGCATCTCTCAGCCGACCATCTCCCGATTCATCGGTGGCGCTGATATCAAGTTCTCTGTGGCAGCCAAACTTGCGGAGCACTTCGGCCTCGATCTGCAGCCGAAAACTCTGACTGGAAGAGTACCATTTGGAAAACGATCTTCTGGGAAGAAGTGACTCATGAAGCTCTCACTCGCTTCCAAAGTGGCGATTGCAGTCGTAGTTGCTTTCATCCTGCTGCCATTAGTCGTCGGCTCACTCTTGCTCTACCTGGAACTCTCCAAGTACGGCTCGTTTCCGTACTGGCAGAAGTGAAACTGAATCAGGAGCCATCCCATGTTTGGAATCGGTCACTGGGAGTTGCTTGCGATATTGGTCGCTGGTGCGCCGTTTCTACTTGGCGGCGTGATATGGATGGTGGTAACAAGGAAGCCAAAGTAAGACCGAAGCGGCCGGACGAGCGCCACCACACCAGACGCCCCACCTGCCCGATTTCGCTCCCTCGACCGAAGCATCGACCGAGCCCTTCCGCGTGCCCTAGCGTGCGTCCTACGAATCGCTTTCTTGCGGTTCGCTTCTCGGATGCGCATAATCTCCGCCATGAAAGAATCTTCGCTTGCCGACGATGCGACGAACATAGTCTACAAGTATCTGCCGCCGGCACGATTGACTTATCTGGACGATGGGCTGCTCCGTTTCACGCAGCCAGCTGCGCTGAACGACCCATTCGAGTGCTTGCCTCGCATTTCGGTTGCCCAAGTGGGACAACTTCTTCGTGAAGAGACTGACAAGAACATTGATTTTGTCAAGAACTCATCGGCGGGCCGAAAAGAGCGCCGTGCCAACGTCACGTCTCTCAAAAGGAAAAGACGTAAGCAAAACACGAAAACGGCCGCGACCGCCCGAGACGACTATTGGCAGCAGTTCAATCGCTTTCAAAACAAGCAAGTTGGAATCTTTAGCTTGTCTGCGCGTGCGGATAGTACTCTGATGTGGGCACACTATTGTGAATCGCATGCAGGTTTTTGCATAGGATTCCGCGGCGGCGACGAGTTCTTCTTGACTGGGGCGGGCCGAGGTAAGGACAACGTGATACCTCTTCAGCCTGTCCGCTATTCAAATGAGCGTGTCCAAATTCCGCTTGAAGACGGCAAGAAACTGCAAATAGAACACATTCTGACCAAGTGCAAGGATTGGGAGTACGAAGCAGAAATGCGCGTCGCTTTCCGCTTAAAAACAGCGGACAAAACACTGCACTGCAAACCTTATCGGGTTCATTTGTTCGAGGTTCCGCACCTCATCATCAGTGAGATGATTGTAGGAGCAAGAGCCACGAAGCAAGTGCGAGATAAGGTGCTCGCGTTTGCCAAGAAACTACGCGTACCTTGTCTGCAGGCCGTTCCCTCCGACGAAACATTCGACATGGAGATCAAACCAACCACGATTAAGAAGCGTTAACCGTGCCAATTTATCGCGTCCACATCTCCGCCAAACGCCACGATCCACTGCCACCCGTAGCCGAGCTGACGACCGTTGAGGCGGATAGCCCGCAGGAAGCGCTAGAAAAGCTACGGCAAGAGCCATTAGCCATGAGCGGCGGAGAGGTCCAAACCGTCTGGCTCAAGGTCGTGGTGAGCGTCTGGCCGAGCGGGGAAGCCAGGCACGTGCTGAGCACTGAGGTGCCAGTGCAGCGGATGGATGAATTGAACTAGGATGCCTGCATGCCCACTCTCCGCCGCATCCTGAAGTACACGCCGGCCGTGGTGCTGGGGTTGCTGGTCATCGTGTGGATGGCGAGTTGCTTTGGCGCTGTCATGTTTATCTTCAAGTGGCAATCACAGCGCCTGCACCTTACGTGCGGTGCTGGTAACGTGACTTTCGGCACCGTTCTCGGTCCATACGCCACCCCTAAGCTAATCGCAGGCTTATACTGGGAATTCCACTGGCAGGACATGACTGGCAACCTCGTCGTACAGACTTCCCCTAAGAGCCTGCACATTCAAGTGCCGCAGCTATTTCTGATAACGGCGGTACTTCCCCTCGCCGCTGGCCCGTTCCTCTCCTTCCGCTTCCGCCTCTGGCACTATCTCGCATACACGGCGCTCGTGGCCGTGGAACTCGCGTATTACTTGCGGTGGCAGGAGTAGCGAAGGGACAATGCCCGCATGGACGAGAACAAACTTGCGGCCTTGTTCGCAGTGACGAACCTACCCGAGTCCCCGGCTTTGATCGTGGGGGTGTGCGTCGCTGGGGCAATCTCGATAGCTGTTCGCCGTAGGCTAATGCCACATGGTGCACTGGTAAGCAACACTATCGCCGCCTTAGTGTTGCTCCTGGTATTCGCAGTCTGGGCATGCATCACCACTTGGTTCTATTACTCGCCGTGATTGCCACGTTCCGTGTTCACTCTGCTCAGCAATTACCCGCCGCTGGGTAGTGACCGATTATGTGTTGCTGGAAAACAATCGCTCTAGGGTTTCTTCACCGGCGATTTCCCCGTCGCTGCGGAATATTTCAACCTCGACAGTCCCATGGCTGAAGAAGTCGACCTCCCACCGCTCCCCGGGAACGTCCACACGTACCATGATCGTATCAGCACGGTAGCGCGCAAGCGTGTGGTGCAGTCCCGCCTCTTCCAGACGATCCAGAAACGCTTGTAGTCTTTGCATTGCGTCCATGGCGGTCATTGTATCCAAGACCGCACGAAAAAGCCCCGCCGAAACGGGGCTGGACCGCTTAGTAGTTCTCAGCTTCCCCGCCTACAATAGCGGCATGGAGGAGAACCAGCTCACAATCGTCGATGCCCTTCAGAGATTTGGAAAACTTGACTGGTATGCGATCCGTCCAGGCGAATTGGTTGGCCAAAAGGCATTGGTTCCGTCTCGGCTGACGCCACCGCTCATTACGTTCCGATACGCCGAGCATCACCAGGCAATCGCCCGCAAGTTGCAGCTGTTCACTTCTGCTTTCTGCGGCAATGTGTCGTGGGAAGTGACGCACGTCGAGGAAAAGAACAGTTGCCTATTGCCGAAACGGGTCGGCGAATGCAAGTCCAAGCTGGGAGGGGTGAGCACGCAGGAAGCCGTCGAGTTCGTTGCCGAAAACGACAAGAGTTTTGTGCAGGCAGCGATTGTCGATATCCCTAAACTCCTCATTCACTTGGCCGCATCTGCTGCTTCGGAGGCCCCACCGTCCAGCAACACATAATCGGTCACTACCCGCCGCTGCTTGTCCCACAACCGCTAGACGGTAAGCAGCGATTCAGCACAACGGCTTGCGGTTCTCCAGGGTGGTGCTAAAAATCTTTCCGCCGCAAGTTGGCTAGCCTACAAGCCTTAGCTTTTCTGCTTCTGAATCCCACCGCAGCCACAGAAAAGACTCACGGTATTCTGGCGAAATACCGCCATGAAACTACCGCGATTCTCTCTGCTCACGATGCTGATTGCCGTCGCCGCTCTGTCGGTGACCTGCTCCCTCGGACACCGGGCGATGTTCGGAACGCTTGAGGAGCAGAAGCAAGCCGTCGCCGCTGCAAAGCGTGGCGTTGACGAGCACGCCCTATACGATCAGTTCGAGGCGACTCGAATCCGACCTGTCGGTGTGAACCCGCGCCGCTTCCGCGTGGATGGCATCGCCGATGGCAAGAAGCCCATCGCGGTGTTCGTGGTGCAGGGCGAGAAGGGTTTCACCTGGGAGTACATCGAAACCGACCACACGCGAGACTAGTTGCTGGCTTGCCCGCGAAGCCAAGCGTGCGCCTTGTTCAGCCACTTCTTCCGCGCTTCGCACTTTCCGCACGGCGGAAAACCGAGCGCCGAAGTTATCGCGGCAAACCTGTTGCCGATAAGCGATGGGTCGCTGTTGTCGAATAGCTTGGTTCGCTCGCCGTCGTCCAGCACGTTGTCAACTGCTCGCAGGCCTTGTGGAGTGGGCAGTGTAATAAGTGCCAGCCCCTCGCTCGTTGGTGACGAATAGACGTGAGCGCAACTGCACTTGAGCGGCCAGACCTTGACCTTCGACTTCCGCCCGCAGTTCGGGCAGGTGAACTTGGTTGCGCTCATACGATATTCACCTCACACGGATAGTCGGCCACAACCGTTGGCATTCCCGTGCCGTTGCCTTGCCGGTGGCAGTAGTAAGGCACAGTGACGCTATTCAAGTCGGTCATGCAGTTGATGGGATCGCCGTCAGCATCCATCTCGATTCGCCAGCGATACTCGGTGTCGATGGTGTCGCCGAAGATTGACGCCAACACGTACAAGTACAGCTTGCCATCGTCGCCGTCGATGTGCAGCCCAGCGCGGAGTTGACCCCATCGCCCGTTAGAGCCCGAAAACAACAGGGGATTGAATCCCCAGTTGCAACCGTCCAGCCCTTTCGGCGAGCCGATCTCGCACTCATACGGTTGCCGGTCGGCAAACGGGAATCCGAAATATTCTTGAATGTATGTGCCTGTGAACGGGCCGCTTGGAATGATGATCTCCAGATACTTCGGCGCTACGTTGTTGATGCAGTGGGAACACAACACGTAAGTCGAACATGTCGGGCAGCGATTCTGCAGGAGCGTCAACTTGGCGTCGTCGAATCGAAAGGTGCTTGGTGCATTGTTGATGCCCAGCCCCACGTAGGTTCCTCCCAGCGGTTGCGCAACGGCAGACACCCCGACACCCATATCCACAAGCGTCAGTGTCATTGCGAACACGTCCTCCCCTTCGGCATCGGGGAAAATAGATTCGCAAGCAGTTGTGGTTGTGTCGCCTTCCTCCTCAAGCCCTGTAACCGCAGGCTGAACAACTCCGCAGCCGGCGTTCTGGCATGCGCCGTACATCTCGCGCGGCTGCCAGCCAGGTTCACCCATCGGCCCATAGTTCAGCGTCCACAACCAGACGATGGTGCCGCCGCCACAAATCGGGATTGTGTACTGAAAGCCCCAGCACACGGCAACAGTGTGAGCGATGCCCCAATCAAACCCGTTGACGACAAGCTCGGCTAATTCCGTGTTGGTGCCGCTCTCTCGCCTGTAAAGTCGCAGCGTGACTTGGTTCGCCCCTGAGCTCACCACCTCGCCATAGTGGAAGTTGTTTGCGTCGACATAATCGACAATCCACTTCATCTCACCGGGGATAAACTCGGTGGAGTCGGAATTGAACGCAGTCGACCAGCGAATACCGTCGGCGGTGCCAGGGTCGGGGGTGTCGAACCGAATAACATCGTTCAGACCGCCGAATGGTGGCTTCAGCGCGTTGCCTGCGATTTCCCAACCCGACGTTACCTCAGTCCAGCCATCGACGGTGGTACTGTCGGCGCGGTCGAAGTTGTCAGAGGCAATCTCGCAGTTGTTGGTGCAGCATGCCCAGAAGTTCATCGGGCAGCCCCCGCGCCGTGGCACTCAAGCAACTTCACTTCGGCGTACTGCTTCACTGCCTCGAAGCTATCGAACTGCGGGCCTCCCGGGGTAGTCGTCAGGCATTCCCACAAGCCCTCGTCCTCAACTTTCTGCAGTGCTGCATCCAGCGCCGCTCGGTCGTTTGCTTCGATCGCCGTCGTCAGTTGCTTGGCGATGTGACTATGTTTGCAGTTGCACTCGTGCGCCACGTTCAGCCCCTCCGTTGAATTAAAACCCGCCGCAGCTACGTTGCCACGGCGAGTTTCCTGCGCTGACCTTACAAAACGCAGGATGCATGAAGATTAAAAAGCCGGTCGATGCAATCGAACGAACAGCCGCCGGAGAGTGGAAATTCATTCGCACGGTGCTGCATCGACCGGCCCACCATCAGGAGAACTAAAAGCCAGGCGGAGCAAACGGCATGAGGGACAAGAATCCAAAACCCTCGCCGCATAACTCCCCGCCCGGCGTGTATCATTCGGCCGTCGCGTTGGCAGCCGCGTAATATGCATCCAATCGCCGCTCAAGCTTGTCGATGGTTTCAGAAAGCTGGCGGTCGTTCTCGTCTTGAGCGTCCAGCTTGTCGGCCATCGTCGCAATAACCTTCTGCGCCCATGCCCGCGTGTTCGGGTCGGTGTCCTGCGCGGCAGCGTAGGCTTGCGCAGCAAGTTCGTTCCAAGTGGTTCCTGCCATCGTTCGGTTCCTCAATATGCGACCATCTGCGCGAACAGTTCGTTCATATCGTTGACGCAGTTGGCCCGTTTGATTTCGATAGACTCGAGAACTTCTTCCCGCCGTTTAATCGCTGCCTCTAGTCGCTCGTCCTTTGCGCCCGGCTTCCGCTGCGATTGCAGCCGATGCACGTTGCTGCGCTCGGCGTCGGCTTCGCGGTCCAGCCGCGTGGCGTCGGCCTGCAGGTATTGCATGCGGCTATGTAGCGCGGGGTTCGGGCACTCCCGATACAACTGTTGCTTGAGCGGACCACGGCGGGCGATGTCGTCGTTTAGCGTTTGAATCTCATGCTGCAGCGGCCGAACGGTCTGCTTGTGCAGCGCCACCGCTCGCTCAAGTTCCGCGTTCGCATCTTCGATTTTTGCTTTGAGCTCGTCCCGCTTCCGTTGCAGTTCGGGCACTGCCGCCATATCTGCCTGCAGTCCGCGGCGTCGGACAATCTTCCGCACGTCTAGGCTCAGATCGTCGGGCGTCTTTTCGAATGCCTGCAGCACTCGCGCGACATGCGCGGCGTCCTGCTTCTCATCCGCTGCGATGGCTCGCACCAGATCGAAGTACTCCCCCTCGGAGTGTTCCTTAATCTGCTCAAGCTCGGCTGTCAGATCGTCCAGTGCGTTGGTCATGCTGCCCTCAGTTCCAATTGTTCGGCCTGCTCTTTCATCCACGCGGCAACGTCAGCCGCGAACAGTTCAGCAAAAGCGGCGGGCGGGTCGGTCGCTTCGATTTCTGCGAACGTCGCTTCCCTCATTCGCTCCGGTTCATCGCCCAGCGCTTCGAAGTATTTGCGCGGGTCTGAAAGCCCATACTGCCAACCAGCACACAAGCCGGCGCCCACCACATCGAAACCGGCGAGGCATGTCCGCTCGTACAAATGCAACGCGCGTCGAATGAAACGGTCGCCGTGGTCACCATCCCACGGCATTTCGCCCGGTTCCGGTTCGGGTGTCGACGCCCACTCTCGAAACGATGCCAGCTGCCTGATGCAATCCGCTTCCGTCGGCTCGGGATCTTCAAGCGGCGAAACGACTGGTACCGCGTGCGCCAGTTCGTGAACAATCACGCGGTTGAAAATCCGCCGACTCGAGAAATGGGCGTCGTAAGTCTCTTTCGTGATTTCCTCGGGCACGACCACAATGCAGGGCCCTTGCCCTTTCCACTCGCCGGCCGCCTTCAATCGATCGCGAATCGCCAGCGGTGTCGGCCGACTGATGTAGCCTTGCGCCCAAGGTACCGGAAAGTCGGTCGGCTGCTCGATGATGTAGAGCGGCTGCGTCGACAGCTCGGGCGCGATGGTCGCTGCCATGCGGTAGGCATCGGTTATCAGTTCGCCAAACACCATCGGGGCTACTCGCTGAATTGAACCGAAGCAGTTGTGACGCGGATGGTCGGCAGTGGCAGGTTCAGGGCGATGCGTGCGGCGATGGTCGGATATTGTTCGCCGTCGCCGATGATCGGCTCGACACCAGCGCCGGCCAGGATTGCCCGGGCTACTCGTGCGCGTCGGCCTGCAGCCGCGGCGAGGGTGGCCAGCGGTGTTGCCTCGGGTGTCCCGCCGTCGGCGTCCGCAGTGGTGCCCATCGCGTAGCCAGGGGAAACGCCTTGCAGCGTGCCGCCGGTTCGCTGCTTGGGTTGCGACTGCAGCACCGCCAAGGCCTTGGCTCGGTCATAGTGGCCATCGGCCGCCGGATGGATGCCAGCCGCCCGCAGCCGCCGCTCTACTTCGTAGAAGCCCAGCCCGGTCAACTCGGTAAGCTCGCCTGTGCGGATAAACGTCGCCATCGGTTAGCCCTCGGTTTCGGCCGTCGACTGCGTTGCGGCTGAACTCGTGAAATCGTCCACCGCCCAGCCGCGCCGCTTCAATTCGTTGGCCTGCTGCTCCGGCACGTTCACGACCTGATCGGCCATCAGTTCGCTAAGCGGTGGCTTGAGCCCTAAGCGGTCGCGGTCCCTCGATCCGATGTTGGTCGTCAATCGCACTCGCATGGTTCGGCCTCTGGCTCTTGCGTGATAGATGGCAGGGGTTCTGCCTTGGAATGTTCAATGCTACGCGCGGCCAACTGTCCACTTGCCAACGTTGGCACAGAATCCTCCGCGATGGTTTGGAGCACTTGCGCCGGGATTGGTTCCAACACGAGTTTGTAGTGCTGCCCGCAGTCCGATTCCTTGCAAACGCACTTCCGCAACACACTGCCGTCGCCTTGGTCCTCGGTCCGCGTGATGATCGGCGGGCGAGTCGATCCACAGCCCGGGCAGGCAGGCAGTGGTGGCGACCGCCAGCCGAACGCAATCGGCGCGTCAGCCCACGCCGTCGACGTGCTCGCGTTGGTGGATTGGTCGCTGCTCATTGCTGTAAGTTCTTACGCCCTAAAGACAAACGCAACTTAATCTTAAGTGCAATCAATGTGTAGAAAGGGACTTGGCCCCCGTGATGGTTCCTCGACTGCACGAACCGCAAACTCGGCTCAAAAGGACCCAAGACAATCTTAAAAACTTTCGCATCAGTCTGCACCTCGGCCGCCGTTCATGCGGCTAGCCGCTTGGGTCCTCCCCGCGTCACTCGTCAGCCCGACCCGCAGGGGGAACTGTCACCTTTCACACACAGGGAGGATGTCAAACTGCGTCGGGTCCTTTCCGCCGTCCGCTGGCCATCGCCCGCACGAGGAACCATCGCAGTATCAAACTCCCTTCCCTTTCGTTGCTCGCCATCGCTGGGACGGATGGGACGCTTGGGACGGATGCGCCCTATTGTGTTACCCGTTACCCTTTCGCCCTCTCTCACTCTCCAAAAGCTGGAACAGAGAGAACGGTACTACAATGGATTTCATCCGTCCCAAGCGTCCCAAGCGGCAGCCCTTAGTCCCTCGAAGCGCTGCCCCACTCCCGCCGCCTACCTACTCTCTCTTCAACGTCCACACATAGCGGTCTGCCTGCCGTCGTCTGGTCGCCCCAAATGAACCCGCGCCCATGAGCCCGGCTCAAGCTTCGATGTAGCCGCTGCAGCTTCCCCTCATCGCACATCTGACCGAGCATGCGGCTGGCCCCGATGACGCTGTGGTTGCTGCTCATCGCTCGGTTGAACCACGAACCGGCCACCGCCGACGGAATCAATACGCGGTCGTCTGCTGGGTCGTAGTCCAGCGATGCCAACTGTCCAGCGATGTAATCCTGAATCACGTCGGCCTCTTCCGCTTCCACGTCGGCCGCCCCCTGCCGATCGGCAATGATTCGCTGTGCCTCTTCTGGCTCGGGTAGGCGGGCGAGAATGTGCTTTTCCCACGTTCCCCACCTCGAGAATTTGCGAAGCGTTTTTGGATCCGTTCGAAGCCAGCCAACTAGGTCGGCAATGATGGCCTGCCGGTTGTCGTCGACGAACTGCAGCGTTTCCTCTTCCCAGTTGCCCGCGTGCATTGGGCGGGTCAGCTTGATCGGAATGCACCGCTGCGCCATGTCGGTCGAAAGACTCGCCCCGTTCAGCGTGATAAACCAGCAGATTGTGTTCGGCCTGCTGGCTTCGCCGACGTACATTCGCTTCCCGCTGATCGTGGTCGCCGTGATAAGTGCCTCGAGCTCGGCCCAGCTCAACTTGAGCGACTTCACGTTGTCCAGCAGTGCAACCCGCTTCGGCAGCCCTTCGGCACTCAGAAGCCGCGCCTTGATTTCGCCGATGGCCTCATTTGCGGAGAACGCCAGGAAGCCACCGAACACCCGCCCGGCAATCTCTGCGAACTTGCTTTTGCCAACCCCACGGCCATCGTCCGACGTGATGACAAAGCACGGTCGCGAACCTGGGGGCCCACCCCATATCGGCGTTGCTAAAGCGGCCTGCATCAGATCCCGGTCAATCTCAGTTGCCGGGTTGAATCGATCCAGCATTCCGGCCAGTGCCGAACCATCGCCCGGGCTCGGCATCTTGCAAGCGTAGTAATGCCCGGGCAACGTCGGTTCGTGCGGCAACTCCTCGACCGCCTCATATCGCATAGCAGTGCGGCGAAGCTCGGCAAACACCTCTTCGCGGCTCACGCAGCCAACTGCCCGATGCCACCGCAGCGTTCCGATGGTTGATTGCAGCCAACCAAACGCGCTTGCCGTGGACTCGAGCCAATGCACGCCCCCGTCGTCGACAAATAACGCGTGATCCACTGACCGCGGCCAATTGTCGGTAGCCGCTCGAATCCGCCGGAGGACATCGACCATCGGCAGCGGGTGCGTCGATGCCTTGCCTTGCTCGTCGCGCTCCACTGTCGCATTCGTAACCGTGTCATCGGTCGTTTCGGGCAACTCAGCAGCCGGCCCGCGATGCCTGGTGCGATGCTCCTGGTCACCATAGCCAGATTCACCCAGCGCCTTCGCCGCCGCGGTGAAGTCCCCGCCATGATTCAAAATGGCATAGGCGGCAAACTTCGTGTACGTCGAACATGGGCTATTGCCGCTCGGTCCTTCGAACGGGTGCGCGTTGCTGCTGAACACGCAAAACAGTTCATTGCCGTTCTTGCTTCGCAGCCCAGTTGTGGCGCTCCAGTCTTTCGACTTGCCCGGCCGCCGCCAGTAGGTCGTGCCGCCGCTCGCGTGGGCTACGGTCCAGCCCGCCGGCGTCAGAATGTCGGCCCAGTCGGTCCGCTCGCAGTAGTCGGTTCCCGGTGAAAGTCCGCCGCCCTCTGTGGGCTCGCTTGGAACGTCGTTTGATTCATCCACCAACTGATTGAACGACTGCGCCGCCCGCCATATCAGCGAATGATCGTCGTCACTAATGACGCGCAGGTCGGTCAGGTCAGGCCCGCCGATGTGCTTGTAGGGCAGCCCGGTTTCGTGGCAGGTCGGTGGCGAACCGGGGGCAAGAGCATAGCCGCCTTCGCCTCGCGTTTCGATTAGAGTGACCGGCGCCCATCGCTGCTCGCCGGTTCGCTGATCAATCTGCGGAGTGCCATCGGGGTTGAATTGCGGGCGCGGTTCGCTCTGCGCGAGTTTGGTATTGCCCGCCACCGGTCCCGCTTTCCGATAGCGATACTGCCTACCGCCGTGATTGTTTCTCGGCGTGGCAACTTGGTTCAGGTTCTCAAGCAGTCCGGGGGCAAGGTCCTTCAGCAACCGCTCAAATGGTTCCACCAGTTCAGGAGCGTCAACGTCGATAACCTCAAGATTCCCGCTCACCGCGCCGCAGATTGTCGCGATGCCTTGCCCGCCGAATAGATGTTCGATTTCCGCTTCGGTTGGTATGCGGTCCTGAAACTGTTTCCAAGCCGGCGCGGATGGCCTTTTGCTCCCATCGGTCCGAATCGGCACGACCGAAATTCCGGCTCCGGCAATCCGCTTCGCGTGTTGTGTAGATGTTCCGTTTATCACGTTGCGGCCTCCACTTCGGCCCCGACGTGCATCGCCAGTTGCCTTATCTCTCGCCACCGTCGCCGCGCTGCAATGAACAGCAACCGACTGACCATCTGCCCGGCCCGCTCGTGGCTCTCGGCCATCACGACCGGCAAGCCCATAGCCACCCAGCCCATCAGACTCCCGATGGCCATTTGCGGCGTCACGTTGCCGCGCCACTCGCCGCGCTCGAAGTATCGCCAGCCGGCCGACACCACCAGCGCTCGGCATGGAAAGGCAAGCAGCCGTTGCACTTCCCGGTCGAACCTCTGACGTTCGCGGCCGACGCAGCACAACAGGTCCTCGGGGCTCTTGCGTTCAACCGCGATGAACGCCTCCAAGCCTTTCACGGAATAGTCGCCAGTGGCGAGTGTTCCGACCTCGACTCGCAGCGGTGCCAGGTCAAGCGGCGTCTGCTCGCGCGTGTCGATGATCGCGGTCACCTGCTCCGGCTTGATGTCAGCGGGCAGTTTCATCGTCGGCCCCCAGTCGGCCGCCGCCGTGTTTCGTAGCACTCAAGCAGATGCTGATAAACCGCGTCGTATGCTTCCGGCGTGGCAAGATCCGGCCACTTGGCATACCAGCCGACGCACTTCGAAAACATGCTTTTGAGCATCGACCACTTCCACCAGAACCGCTGGCTGCCTTCGTTCTCGCGATGCGTCAAGGCAAGTTGCTCAAGCTCGAGCAAGGAAGGCTCAAGAGCGACGATTTCTGCCCACGTGCGTGGGTTCGTCTTGGTGTGCGGCTCATTGCAGTGCTGCCGCAGAATGCAAGCGACTGGATGTGCAGATTGTTGCCCAGAATGGGGCGCGTGCTGTATCATTCGTGAGTCCTCCAAAATTGCGGCGTACTGGTTTCGATTGCCGTCTCAGCCAGTGCGCCGTTTTGTTGCGCTTTTGGTGGTCAAGTAGCCGGTCGAACGAATCGAAGGCTTCCACCTCAGCACTACGATTGCGGTGCTGAGTTCTGAAGCAGCGGTCGATTGCTCGCGTCGTATCAATGCGGGCCCGGTCGGACGCCCCTCTCGCCGCTTTCTTCCATCGCATCGTCAATCGCTCTAGCCGCTCCAGGTGCCCAGCTACGGCAGCCCGGCATTCGTCGATGTGATCGCAGCCGCCGATGGACTCGCGGACCTCCGCAAGCATCTGCTGTTTGATTGCTTTGGTCAGATGGGCGAGCATCGCGTCGATGTGCTCAAGCTCGGTCAGTTCGCGCGACATTGGCATCGCTCCTTAGTGAGTTGAAGCGGTGCCGATGGTGCTGCTGCGCACGAACTGCTCCAGATCAGCGAAGCGATAACGCACCGCGCGACCGAGCTTGACAAGGGGCGGACCTTTGCCGGTCATCGCCCATGCCGCTAGAGTTTGCGGCTTTAGATTCAGATATTCCGCTGCCTCATCACGAGTAAGCAGCGCCTGATAATTCACAGCAGCCGTCATGCGACACCCCGTATGCGAAAGAAACGCAATCAACGGGGGTGAGACTATAACTCAATCAGCAATGCGCGAAATGCATTGTCCGCGCGGACAATCCCTTACTTCAGCAAGTGCCCGAATCGGGAGGGTTGAAGTTGCTTCAGTAGCGATGCCGCTTCTGTCTCGTCGCCTTCGGTAAATTCCAAGGCAATCTGCTTACGTTTCGCTCCGGTTTTGTCGGTTCTGATTCTGCGAGCAAGCTCAACAACTCGCGGATTTTCCGGCAAAGTTTTTTTCCCGATGTCCGCGCCGCTGTCCGCTGTCCGCTGCCCTTGCCCTTGGGTAGCTGCGCGCCACTCAGACAGTAATGCCGCATCTAGGTCCGTCAATTGGTCAGCGGAGAGAATCACCTGGAATATTTCCCGCGTCTGCTGAATCAATTGCCCATCATTGGGCGTAGGCAGACAGCGATTTATGTAGTTAAAAACCTGCAACCCGTCGTCAAGAACGATTTCATGGGCAGACGGTTTGACGGCTTTGCCGCATCTAATCAATCCAGGAATCGCACTGGACCACGCTCGCAGCGTTTCTAGATCCGGTTCCTCGGGTGTTGTCTGCCCTTCTAGCATTCCTGCTTGGCGGGATATGTCCTCAACTTTACTTGCGGCGTCTCGAATAAGTGTTGCCGCGAGTGGTTCGTTATCCTTGCGTTCGCCAAGCGTCACCGCGCAGGCCACAGAATGAAGTTGTCCTAAAACCTTAGTTGCGAATTCGCTCCAGTTCACTTGCGATTCCCCTTCCGTGCCTTCTTTGGCTTCGCAGCCGCCTCGATTGCCTTCACCGCCGCGCCCATTCCATCAGCGACCACATCGGTCGTCAGTCGCGCGTAGACTTGGGTGGTGCTCGCCTGCCGATGCCCTAGAGCGGCGCCGACGATGTTGAGCGACGCGCCGTTAATCGCCATGTAAGAACCGAGCGTTCTGCGCAGATCGTGCGGGCGAATGTCCTGCAGTCCTGCGGCGTCCTTAATTCGCTTCCAAGCGCCTTTGACCTCGACCACATGCCCGCTCTTGCCGTAGCTCGGCAGGACGAACGGCGAGCCCGCTGCCTGCTCTTTCCTCCGCTTCAAAATCGCCATTGCTGGCTGCGTCAGGGGGACGTGCTGGACCTTCCCTTGCTTCGTCTCAGGGATTCGCCAGGAGGCTTGTTCTAGATCCACGTCAGCCCACCGCATGCTGGCGACATTCGACCGCCGAGCGCCGGTGAACAGGGCGAGCATGAAGAAGTCTCGCATGACCTCGGTTTCACCCTTCAAAGCGTCGAAGAACTTCGGCAGCTCATCAGCCTGGAGGAAGCGGTCGCGGGACTGCTCTTTGAATGGCTTCACCTTTGCGGCTGGGTTGGCTCCCGCGAAGCCGATGTCGTCCGCCTTGTTGAATACCGAGCGGAGCAGGGCTAGGGTCCGGTTGGCTTGGTACCGACCGTTCTTGCTGCCCACCTTGGCGTGCCATGCTTGCACATCTGCCTTCGTGATGGCTGACAGCTTCCGATTGTGGAGGTCGACCAGATATTTGTTGAATTGCCTCTGATCGTCCGCCCAAGTTTTTTTGTGCGGTTTCCCGTGGTGCTCCAGCCAGTGCTCAAAAAGCTCTTTGAGGGTCGATTCCCCGCGCTTACTCCGCTGCTCAACCGCCGGGTCGATGCCCTCGGCAATCTTCGCAAGATAGGGCAGGGCTAGGGTGCGAGCCCGGTCAACCGTAATCTCAGGGAAGGGTCCGACCTTAACCCGGCAGGGTCCGCCGCCTGGTCGCCACTTGTAGACGTAGAAAGTGAGGGTGCCGCCCTCTCGCAGTTCCGCCCTCAGCCCCGGCGTTTTCGGGTCGTGAATAATCAGCCGCGTGCCCTGCATCCCGGCCAGTTTGCCGAGCGCCTGCTGGGTGAAGGGAATCGCCGCCATGATGCCTCCGCGTTATGCCCGCGTTAGGAATCAAAGCAAAAGCCATCAATCAGCACCTAACGCGGTAAACGCATTTTGGTGGATTTATTCGGGGAAAACAAGCGCCATCAATCAGAGAATATCAGAGGGTAACTCGATTCCAGTGACTCTTAATCAGAGGGTTGTTGGTTCGAGTCCAACAGGAGGCACATCGAAAGCCTTGTCCAGCACCGTTTGCGACAAGGCTTTCAGCTTTCTTGGCGTTTCCATTCGCACTCGCGTTACGTCGGCGTTACATACGCTAACTCAGCGCTCCGGCGAAGGAGCGATGCTCGTTAGCAGAAGCATCCGCAGAGACGGCCGACTGGTGCCGATCGTCCCAAGAATTAGGTTGGCCTCCTTCGAGAGCCGATTCTGAGAAGCTTTAGCAGGAAATCGCCATGTCAAGGACCGCTTTGCTAACGCTCGCAATGCGAGGTGCTTTGGCGCCCGATTTTTGGGCGAAGGCAGTTCCTTGAAGACGATGCTAACAATTGCGGACGCTTCGCGACATTATGTCCGGAGCTTATGCCATAGCCGAATCCAATTCGGTTCGAACCGGAAACTAAGTTAAAACCACACTATCGCGGCTTAAGTGCCACTTCGAGTGCTGGAGCGATCTGAGCCGTCAAACGAATTGCACTGGCACTCATTAGCGACCAGCACTCCGATAAGGCCGGCAAAAGAGGTTGCGCGACTTCGGGCCATTGCCTGGGGGGTATCTTCGCCAAATTTGGACCGCCCACGTGTGAAGCCAGGAGCTAGAGCGTTAACCGCCGGGTCGTAGGTTCGAGTCCTACCCGGGGGAGCTTTACTCCGCACGCCGCGAACTCTCGCGGCCAATTTGGTTAACTCTAACGCCCGATGCTCAAGCGTCGGGCGTTTTTCGTTTATCCTGTTGTGGCAAAGGGTTTTGCGTCAAACGGGCGGCTGTTAGCCAAATCACCGAGGTCGAAGTGCTCTAGAAAGGGTCCCGATCAGGAATGTGGCTTTCTTGATCGGCACCCTTTGCGCGCGTTTCGAACTCTCTCAGTCTCTGTTAACCGAGAGTTTTGTGGTTAACAGTCTGGTTAACAGGCGCGTGGCCAGTCCCTAACTTGATGCGACCGCGTACTTTTCTGGCTTCTCTGGTCGAGCTATGCTGGCCGCTTCTGTACCTCGCATTGCCACTATCCGCCGGCTGGAGTGCAACAGTCCCGGAACCGCTGCGTAGCTGTCGGCATGCTTTCTCCGCGTACTGCACATGTCGACGACACTTTCCCCGAGCCCTAGTTGGCCTGAAGCTTCTCGTCTGCCTCTGCTCAATTCGACAGGAACAGCAACTTCGACGGGAATCCTGCTTGCCTGTGGCGCAGCAGCCGCACTCGCCACGACGCTGATTGATCTGCAACTCCGTATGCCAGGTCACGCGATCCTGAAGGCGACGCTGCCGTATCTGATCGGGATGGCCTTAGTGCCTCGAAGAGGGGCGGGCACCGTAATGTCTGCCGGTTCCTTGATCACTTTGGTGCTCATGGGGTATCTGGGCGTACGCGAGGGCATGGGGAGCGCCACGAGCCTGGTCTTACTCGGACCGTGTCTCGACTTCGCAGTTGCACAGGCCAAACCCAACGTTTGGCTTTATCTCCGATTTGCTGTCGCAGGCTTAATCGCCAATCTGTGTGCGTTCCTCGTCCAAATGACCGCCAAACGTATGGGTTTCTCGCTGGGCGGCGGCAGGGATTTACAGTCCTGGCTCTCGCTCGCGCTGATCACCTATCCCGCCTTCGGCTTTGCAGCAGGACTGCTCTGTGCCGCGGTTTTGTTTCATTGGCGGCCTCGGCATACGAGCCGGCCATGATCTACTTTGGCATTGACGACACAGATACGCTCGAAACTGCCGGCACCAATCAATTGGCGAAAGAAATCGTTCGCCGCTTAGCGCCGCTGGCCGAGTGCGTTTCCATCGTACGCCATCAGCTGTTTTTGGATCCTCGCGTTCCCTACACGAGCAAGAATGGCTCCGCGTCGATCCGCGTGCTACCAAGAGCGGGCGCTCGAATGCCTCAGCTCTTGGACATTGTCCGCCAGACGATGCAGCAGTGGTACATCGAAGGAAGTGATCCCGGATTAGCGGCGTGCGAAGAGGTTCCGCAGGCGATCGTCGATTATAGCCGCAGGTGTAAATCCGAAGTGATTGAGAAGCGAGAGGCTCGCCGTCTAGCTGCTCACCACGGCGTACATCTGGAAGGGCTCGGAGGCACCGACGGAGGCATGATCGGTGCTCTTGCGGCTCTAGGGCTGATTGCCAATCAGGACGATGGACGAGTCGTGCAGTGGGGCAAGTGGCCTGACGATCTAAGTGGGAGCACCAGAGTTCAGACGATCTATAAACGCTCTATTCTGGTGAGGCAGATCAGCGGTGGCTTCATTGAGCAGGGTACCGTTGATGTGGGGAAGCATCTCCGTCCGAATCTCGTTGCTGGAAACTGTGTGCTTTCGGTTCGTCCCCATGATGATCCCAGCGTGGCTGACTGGCAGGCCATCAAGTTGCTCTGAGTGTTGAAACTTCCTTTGAAGTGTCCGACAAATGCTCACCCGCCACAAACCTGCACTTCGCCGCCGCGGCTTTACCTTGGTGGAGCTTCTTGTGGTCATCGCCATTATCGGTGTGCTGGTGGCGCTTCTGCTCCCCGCCGTGCAAGCCGCGAGGGAATCTGCTCGCAGGTCACATTGCCTGAACAATCTGAAGCAGGTCTCGCTCGCATCACATAACTATCACGATGCATTGGGATCGCTGCCTTCAGGCCTATGCGTGTGGCCAACTCCTAGCGGCCAGCAGAAACCGCCGAACAACCGCTCAGCATCGCTCTTCGCCATGCTACTCGGTCAGCTCGAGCAAGGTGGACTGGCACAGCAATGGGACTCACTAGACCCACGCAACAATGTAACGACGGGACGGACCGCTGTCGTTTTAAAAACACTCGTGTGCCCGACCGACGTTATCAATGAGGACCCCTTTCGCCAGACGCCGAACTTCAATCTAGTGACTTTTAATCAGAGGGTTGTTGGTTCGAATCCAACAGGAGGCACTTCGGCCGCAGCGATTGCTGCGGCTTTTTTCATGCGCGAGTACGCGGAGAGCCGGGTTCGCCGGAGGCTGACGCTGAGCGCGGCGGCTGCAGAGCGTCGCCATCCATTCGGACGCTCGAAGGTGAAGTAGGGCTGCCCAGACTCGAACTGGGAACCAAAGGATTATGAGTCCTCTGCTCTAACCGATTGAGCTACAGCCCCAACTGTATACGCGGACAGTAATCGCACCGATTGGGTTCGGTGCTGCTGCACGCTTCGCTTGCCGAAGTTTATTCAACGATTGGCCAGCCGATTCTAGTGCAGTGCGTGGCCCGCGCGAACCCGGACACGTCGGGACAAAAACCGTCTTTGTTGCTTCTGGTGCGGGTTGCCATCGCAGCGGCACTTTTTGTGCAGTCGAATAAGGACGATGAGCTGGCTAAGATGCGGCTGCCGCCTCATTAGTCACGAACAACCACGGCTTGCCTCCGGGAGCTTGTTATGGCCGACGAACAGAACTTGCACGATCCCTGGTTGGTGGCGGTTTGGCCGGGAATGGGGCATGTGGCGAGCAGCGCGGGTTATTATTTGATGGCCCAATTGGGCGTGCACATGCTCGCCGAGTTCTCGCCGCGCGAGCTTTTCGACCTGGAGCACGTGGAGGTAAAGAGCGGGTTGCTGCAACCAGTGCGTCTACCGCGGAGTCGATTCTATCTCTGGCGGGACCCTAAACAGCGTCATGACATTCTGATTTTCATCGGCGAGGCACAACCGCCAATCGGACGCTTCGCATTCTGCCGCAAGCTGGTCGAATATGCCAAACAAGCCGGCGTCACCCGCGTATTCACGTTTGCGGCGATGGCGACCGACATGCATCCCGAGCACGAATCGCGAGTGTTCGCTGCGGCGACCGATGAAGATATGCTCGCCAGCCTGAGGGCGCGCAATCTGGAGTTAGTCGAAGACGGCCACATTAGCGGTTTGAATGGAGTGCTCGTCGGTGTCGCGGCGGAGGCCGGGCTACGCGGCGCCGTGCTGCTCGGCGAGATGCCCCACATCTTTTCGCAATTGCCGTTTCCGAAAGCGTCGCTTGCAGTGCTCAAGGTCTTTGCGGAGATGGCGCGAATCGAGATCGACTTCTCCGAACTCACCGAGCAGGCCGACGCAATGTCGCAACGGCTAGGAGAATTGCTCTCGGAAGCCCAGAAAGCAATCGAAAACCGCCTCTCCGGTGAAGATGAAACCGAAGAGAGCGAGTTTTCGGGTAGCCTGGCCGAGGAGGAACGCCTTGACCCAGCCGATGAGCAGCGAATCGAACGGCTCTTCGAACAGGCCCGCAGCAATCGCTCGAAGGCCTATGAACTGAAACGCGAACTCGATCGACTCGAGATCTTCGACGATTACGAAGACCGCTTCCTCGATCTGTTCAAAAAATAGCTTCGCCTAGTTCGCTCGGTACAGGAACGGCCGACGGAAGATGCCGCCGAAGTGGTGCGGATTGTTGATCCGGAGCACCACGCTGTTCTTTCCCAGCTTCAGCTTGCCGGCGACGTCCACATCCCACTGAAAGCGGTAGTCATTCATCCACCATACCCCCTTGAATTCGCGATGAGCTACCTGCTCACCATTGACGTAGAGCCAGCACTCGTTGAATGCCCCAGGGAACATGAGGTGCGTCTTTCCCTGCGTCTGTTCGGCGGTTAGGTCTACGTCGGTCTGATACCAGGCGTGTCCTGTGTAACTCTGATAGTCGCTCGTGACCACGCCTTGCGCTTGCGCGTAAAGGTCGGTGCGTAGTTGCTCCCACTGGCCGGCAACCTTCTGCCGGTCCTCGGCGCTCACCGGCTGAGGCAGCGCGTTCCAGGTCGTCAGATCGACCGGTTGTTTCTCCCAACCTCCCTTCACTCCGACATCCTGAGGATCGCGGCGGAAATTCCAAACCAGAGGCGTTTTTACGACCAGCGTACCCTTGGTCCCGTCCACGAGCGGCAACAGCTCGCGATATTGCTGAACTTCACCGGGCCACCAGGCGTAACCGTTTTCTCCAATGTTTTTGTATGTGGTGAATGTGCCATTCATGGCTGTCAGTTGCTCTCGGACAGCGAGGCCGCGCTCGCCCGCGGCTACGGCTGATCTGAAATCCCCCTCGGTTGCGGCAGCCTGAGTCATCGCCATGTAGGCATCGAGTACATCGAAGCCGAGCCGGGCGAACTTCATGCGCTCACGGAGCAACTTCGTTTGGGGCGACTCTTGTCCCGGCAATGAATTCACCACCGCTTCGGCGGCTTCCAGGCTCTTTCGCAGCCTGGCCACAAGTTCGGGTGTGTAAATCGCCGGTGCGACAAAGTACTCGTGCTCGGTCGCAATCGTTTGTTCCCAGGCCTGGAAGATCGCGGTCCAGTATTCCGACATCGGCTTTGCGGCCGGGCCGTAGAACTTCTCGTAAAACTCAGCGAGCAGCGTGTCGACATCGGTCTGCGGATTCCAGAGCAACTGGCCGCGGATATACAAATTGGTAAAGATCGTGGCCATCGCTCCACGACTCTCCGTGTCGACGCCGAGTACGCGCGCCTTCAGATAGTGCTTCACGTCGTGCTTGAAAGCCTGATGCGACGGATTCGGAATGTCGCGCCAGACAAGCATGCTCTGGTCGTAGTCGTAAATCGCTAGCCGACCTTCCATCACGTCGGCCCATTTGTACATCACGTCCCGATACTCGCGCCGCGGCGCCGAGCGTGGATCGTCCATACCGTGGATCGGGTCGAAGTCGATCGGAGCGAGGTAACCGACCAATGGCTTGGCGGCCTTCTTCACTCGCACCGGCGGCAAGGTGATGTTCGAGTAAATGAGGAACCCGATCTTCGACTGGCTGCCGGGCGAGTCCTTCAGCAAGATGTCGGAGGTCTTGTTGTAGAAGGTCAGGAACGCGTCCGTGTACGACTGTGTGAGGAAGTACTTGTCGTATTGCAAGCCGATCAGCTCCTTGTCCTGAGCAGATTCCGACTCGTAGACGCCGTCTTCCAGTCCCAGCATGATGTTCTCTCCCTTGCGAAACTGAGGGAGGATTTGCGCGGCGACATGCTGGGCTGTTCGATCCTCCGAAATCGGCACATTGAACATCGATTTGCCGGGCGGAATCAGTTCCTTGGTGTACGTGGCTAAATGATGGCCGTTTGGCACGTGCACCTCGTTGAAGAAGTTGCGGTGCTGGAATTCAGCTCTGCCCGTGTTGTCACCATTCCATGACAACCAGTAACGGCGAATCTCGAAGGGCGATCCGTACGCGTAATCCAGTTTGCCGACCTTCAACGAATCGTGCTGCGGGATGCACTCGCCGATCTCGGTCGGCAGATACCAGCGGCAGCCCCAGCGGTTGAGAAGCTCAGTCACCGCGTAGTAGTGGCAGTCGTCGTTCAACCCGGCGACGTAAACACGGTTGCCTTGCCGGCGGAGCACGATCGCATCGGCCCGCAGAAGCGGATTGGGTTTCGCTGCCTTATCCAGAGCGGCCTTCAGTGAAGGCTCCGCGGCCAGGGCGGCCTGACCAATCACGACCGCCGGCCCACTAGAGGCAAGCACTGCGGCTGCTTCGTCAGTCTTGGAGACCAGCTTGAGTTCGGTTCCAGTGATCTGCTTCACGTACCGGACAAAGTCATCGGCGGCCTTCTTCTCCCATTCGCCCGCCTCGGGTGCGACGATGACCGTTGCCTTCTCGCCACCACGGGAGGCGATCACCAGGTCGTCCGCGCCCGACTCACCGGCAACCTGCGCCTGAGTGATATGGGACGATGTGAGTAGCCAACATGCGGCGAGCAGAGCGGCGATCGTTCGGATGCAAAACTTCACTGGCCGGGCTCCGAGAGGTGGTGGGCATAAACGTGGCAGTTCGAAAGAACATAAACTGCGGCGCGGCGCCAAACCAGAACGGCAGAGCAGTTTTGTTCAAAGAGCCCAAAGCACCAAGGCCAGCAACAATAGGACGACGGCGGCTAAATCGCGCCGGCCTAACTCGCCGGCCTGGCCGTGAAAGCGGAGATAGGTGAGCAACTGTCCCGTCGGGCAGCCGAAGCGGCAGTAGGCCATGGGCGTAACCGCGGCGAAGGCCAAACCAACGACGGCGATGAAGATGGTCGCAGCGCCTGCGATCCAAAACAGAAACGCATCAAAGGGCTCGATGCCAGCGAGATTCACCTTGGCGTGCGTCATTGCGACAATGACGACAAGCACGAGTAAAGCGAAGGGGATCAGGCCCAGACCTTTGCTTAGCAAGGCTGGAGGATGCCAGGCCCACGGCAGTCGACCGCGAATGAGTTGCTGAGCCGCCCCATACGGGCAGATGTGGTTGCAGTAGAGTTGCTTCTTTGTGAACACGGGAACCAGCAAGGCTGCAGCCGAAAGAATCGCCAGCCCTGGAGCCAGTCGCCACGGCACGCCCGCCTGCGACCAACCCACCAGAAGTGCCTGCGACAAGATGTCGCCGTTCAGGAAACCCAAATATCCAACCAACAGCAATTGAAACCCAACGCGAACCCAACGCTTGCCTCGCAGGTTGCTGAAACCAACAGCGACCGCAAGGGCGACGATGGCAAGCGTGCCATAATCGCGCAGGGCAAATGTCATGCGCCGCTGTTGCGGTTCTGCCGGCGGAGCCATCGCCGCCTCAGCTCCCTTCGGAATGCCATAGGCCATCGCCATGCTGGTCATCGTGGCGCCCGAAACGCCCTCAATTTCCGCGGCCTTTGGGTTTAGCTTCGCAAGTTCCTCGACGGTCAGGCCTTCGAACAAAGCTGGAAAGCTATAGTCTCCGCCGGCGTAGCCGACATAAGGTTCATTGTCGTAGCTTTTTCGCAGGGAGATTCCCAGAGTTTTGCCTTCAGGGCCTAAGGCGACGAGTGTGTCCGTTGGGCCCTGGTAACCCATCACCGCATCTGCGGCCGGTGACGTTCGAAACACCCAGCCGAGTTGTTTCCCAGTGGCATCGACCACGCCTAGCATCGCGGGCCGAGTCTCGCTCGGTTGCAAGTCTGCCGCGTCTGGAAAAAACTTTCTGGTCTCGTCCAAGGCGATCGGCTGGGGAAACTTCAGCGATGGTTTCCCGCCGCCCAGCCGATTGGTGACCGATTCAATGATCGCCAGGCTGGTGAGTGTGGCCCCGCTGACCGCGTCAAGGTTGGTCCGACGGCCAGCTTCGTCCCAAGTCAGTCCGTTTAGGGCGCGCAGAAAGTCGGGATCCTCCAGTACATCGGCCACATGCTCACGCGTATCGCGGCTGCTTAGGATCTGCATCCCTACGACCCGATCGTCCGGTCCAAATGCGATCAGTACGTTCGTCGGCCCTGAGTAACCGACGATCGCGTCGCTTGCCGGGGACGTCTGCACGAAATAGCCGAGTTCTTTGCCTTCTGCATCGAGCACATGTCGCTCGCCACGGTCGACATCCCACCCCGAGATGCTCGCCGCACTAGGAAAAAACCCTTTCAACTGCTCGACGCGCACTTCGGCCGCATCGCGGCCGGCTTGCTGAGCCTGGTAACGGAGGTGCTGATCGCGTATGAGCCATACGATAGCGATCAGCAAGCCGACCCGCCCAGCATGCACGACGAAGCCGCGCCATTTAGAGCGCGGCTTCGCTAATGTTTGTGCATCCGGCTGATACTGCGGCAGTTCGACGTTCATCGACGCGCTGGTCTCGCTCCCCGAGCGTCGCTATTTCGCGTCGGCTGGCACCAATTGAACGGCATCCGCATGAACGTTCCCGCCGGCGTTCTCGGTCGAGAGAATCACGGAGACCGTCTCGTCGGCTCGCAGTTCAAAATTGCCGAGTGAAACGAAACCACCTTCCACTTTGGCTTTCTCTTTCATGTTCACTTCGCTGCGAATTTCCTTGTCGCCGACCTTCACGACAACCGGCACCGTAGCCCCGCGGTTTTCGTGAGGCTGATAGGCAATTCGCACTTCGTAGCTGCCGGCTTTATCCGCCTTGGCATCGAAACGGATCGTTGCCCCGGTGTTCGGACTCGCATAGAGGTAGCCGTAGCCAACGTACCCCTTCAGACCGTCGCCGTGCGTCCAGTTGCCAGTCCGGATCGCCTTCACATCGTCGACCACGATCCCTTGGAGCTTGGCCGGATCCAGGCCGGTCGGCGGACCTTCGGCGCGGGCTACGGGCACATTATCAGGAACGACTAGCTCGCTCGTCACTGTCTCGCGACGCGACTTGCCCGGCAGATGCAGCAACTTCTTCAGCTCGTCCAAGTGATCTTCGTACACATCGCGCGGCAGGCAGTCTTCAGCCACACAGATGGAGGCCGCTTTGCCGACCACTTCGCCCATCATGCCGCAGGTTTTCATCACGCGCGTGGTGCCGAGCGCCTCGTGCGTCACGCTGATGCAGCGGCCAGCCATAAACAGGTTCGGCACGTTGCGGCTGTAGAAGCAGCGGTAGGGGATCGGGTAACCAAACATCCGGTCGATGCGGAAATCGTGCTCCGCAATCGAGATGAAGGGGTTGTCCTCAAACTTCTTCGCGAACTGCTTCTTCGGATAGTGGAGATCGATCGACCAGGTGCTCGGCACCGTGCCATCTTCGTACTTCTTCTTGTTGACGATGTCGTCTTGAGTCAGGATCAAGTCCCCCATCAGCCGGCGCGATTCGCGCGGGCCACCCACGAATGCGACCCAGGTCAACTCGGCGGTGCGGTGCTTGTCCTTGCCGTCGCGGTTCTTCATCGCGTTGAAGGCGCCGTACACGGCCCGCAGGTTCCAGTCGCGAATCCCTTCGGCGTCTTGCAGCGGATCCTTATCGAAGCCACTTTCCCAGAACCACTGGCCGTGATGATCGACCGGATATGGGAAGTCCTTCATCGTGAGATCGAGCGCCCACGGGGTCTGGGGGAACTCGGTCGGCTTGTCGTTCTCGGCCCAGGTCCACATGTTGCTCATGCCCATTCGGCCTTCGGGAGTCATTTCCCAATCGGCGCCGGCGAGGTAACCGATGGTGGCGTGACCGGTGCAATCGACGAACAACTTGCCCTTGAACGTTGTGTGTTGGCTGGTGCG